>Ga0105350_10000572_pt1 | contig 24371 bp, 31 predicted proteins | sample EN1Hudsemesocosm_FD_83506 | JGI IMG/M metagenome (GOLD analysis project Ga0105350, IMG submission 83506) | Methane-oxidizing microbial communities from mesocosms in the Hudson Canyon - EN1E Hudson Canyon | ecosystem: Environmental > Aquatic > Marine > Cold seeps | place: Hudson Canyon... | reverse complement strand
GGATTTATTTTTATGTTGGACTAAGTTTGGTATTCAAAATAATGTGAATATTTGAGTTATCAGTATTGGTTGGTACTCTTTGTTAGATCTTTTCGACTAAACAAATATTGGATTTTGTGGATATACTTGCTTGTAGGATTATTTTGATCTTTTTTAGGACTAACTAAGTATGGTAGACAAGAACATAGATGCACAAGAATTTTTGTACTTAGCTATAGAATCTAGCAATAACAAAAACTCTGAGGATACACTTAACTATTTAAAGTCCGCACTTGAAATAGCTCCAGAACTTGCTGAGGCAAGACTATTGTTAGGCGCCACCTATGCTGATTTAGGTATGCATGAGCGTGCTGAAGGGCAAATTAAAACAGCTATAAAGTATGACAACAATCTAAGCGTAGCTCACTTCCAACTGGGTTTGCTCTATATTACTAACAATAGACTGGACGATGCTGTGGCTAGTTGGTCGGCACTAGATAGCCTAGATGAAGACAATCCTTATTATCTGTTTAAGGTCGGCCTTTTAGCACTAGCTAATGATAACCTCGAAACCTGTCTCTCATATCTAGAGCGTGGTATCGAACACAATTTAGCAAATGCGCCTCTCAATATTAATATGCAAAATATTATTGAGTCTGTGAAGAAAAATCAGAGAACATCATCACCTTCTAGCACTGACAACAAGACTCAATCTCAACCAGTAAACCTATCTGCTTACGAAGATCTTGACAATTAATTGCTAGAACATGGATAAGGTAAATAAAATAAATAATGTGTCCGCTGCGCTTCGTAGTAACATTAGTTCACATAAAAAATCGGCTGAAAATAAAGTAACTACAAATAAATCAGGCCCGCAAGAAGCGTTAACTAACGTTGAAACTAAAAGTACAAAAGCACTAAAGGCGGTTCTAACAAAAAGACTTCGTGCCGTTGATGAAAAAAGCATTAGCTATGCTGAGCAACTAGAGCAAGTATATATTGGCTCTACATTAAGCCACGAATTCGGTGAAAATATTGTAAATGACATTGCATTTTCAGAAATGATAGAGGATATTCGTGAGCAAATTGATAGTAAGCAGGAGCTAAAAGCTAAATTAGAATCCGCAATCAAAACACTGCTCTCAAATTAGTTATATAACTTAAAAAATTAACACCTCATGACTTTATCCAACCACTAAATGATTTTTAATCTTATCAAGGCACCACTTTCTTCAGGATATTAGCCACAGCTTAACGATCATTAGTAAGCAGACACTCTTTTGAAACCTTAATATTACATACCGTAATGAAAGCACCACTCTCAAATTAGTTGTAACCGTTAGAAATTTATATCAATATTTTTTAGTTGCGTACATAAATCTCTCAACATAAATATCGCTTCTTTATGGATCTGCGATATTCGTCCTTTTGTAAGGCCTAATATTTCACCAACTCTTTCAAATGAAAGGTGACCGCGATAGTGGTACTGCAGGACTTTATTATGCTGCTTTGGTAAGCTGTCTATAGAACGATTCAGATTCTCTTTTAACTCAGAAAATGCATAATCATGATAGGGAGTATCTTCATTGTCAACATCTTGTCTCTCTTCGACGAGTGTATCATCGAGCACATATTGTATTGCTAAAGGCACAATTAGATTCTGCATTTCGAGAAAATAATCTTGTGTATCTGAACTTAATTTAGTATCAACAATCGAGTTGAGTCGCTCTGCCTTTAAGGTTTTGTTGAACTTAATTTGTGCTGATAGTTCACTTTCTTTTGCTAAACCATTCAAAATTGAACCTCTTATTCGATAAGAGGAGTAAGTTTTGAAAGATGCAGCCAAACCAGGTTTGAACTTATCAACCGCCTCAATTAAGCCTATCATTGCGTATTGCACATAGTCTTTGTAGTCAACATTACTTAACGTTCTAAGTTTAAAAGTATTTGCAGCAATACTGGTTGCAAAATTCATATATTTACTTATTAATTTCTCTCTTAACTGGCTATCATTAGATTCTTTATATAAAAGCCATAACTTCAATTCTTCATTAATTTCTTCTTGTTGATCTATTAAGCTGCTCATTATGAGAAAGAAAAGTTAATGAAAACTTCCAACGAGTGATGCAACAACAAGATTCCAGCCATCGATTAATACAAACATCAACACTTTTATCGGTAAGGAAATCATCAATGGAGGCACCATCAACATACCCATCGACATCAAAATACTGGCAATAACGATATCAATAAGTAGAAACGGTAAAAAAATGACAAAGCCAATTTGAAACGCGGTTTTCAGCTCACTTAACATGAAAGCAGGAATGAGCGTAATTAAGCTGATCTCGTCCATACTCTCTGGCGCCGTCGATTTTGAAATATCGATCATCAACTCAAAATCTTTTTTATTAGTGTGTTTAATCATGAAGCTTTTCAAATGCTTCAATGAAATGGTTACCGCATCATCAAACTCAATACTTTCACTTTGTAATGGTTCAAATGCCTCGTCATTGATCTTTTCTAATGTGGCACTCATGGTGAAAAATGTAAGAAAAATTGCTAAGGATATCAATACTGTATTGGGCGGAGTCGCAGGCATGCCAAATGCTTGTCTCAACATAGACAATACCACGATTATCCTTGTGAAAGAGGTCATCACAATTAAAATCGCTGGCGCTAAACTTAGAATCGTAAATGTTATAAACAGCTTCAATGCGGAAGACATATCCACCGAGCCGTTATCATCAATATTTAAATTAAAGCCGGTTGACTCAATACCAAATGCAAATGCAAAATTCGAGTTGAACAGCAATAACAGTGACAGTAAAATTGTAGTAAATAATTTATTATTTTTCATTAAAACCCGTTCGCTTTAGATCCATGCTAACCACGTTATTATTATTTTTAGCTAAAACCAAGTCTTCTCCATCTATCTTTAGTAAGTAAATTTCTACACTTCCGGGAAGCTTCTTATATTCAATTAAATCAATTTTACTCGTCTTACTCGCCAAAATAGGAAGTTTGCTTCTGTACTTATTAGCAGCAAGTAAAAGGCCGATGGTGATAGCTAGCAAGATCAGGGTAATCACGGCAATATTAATAAGCGTGCTAATATTATTTAGACTTTCATCTGATTTAAATTCAACTTCATCCAGATATGATTTTTCTATTTGAGTGTCGCTAGCAGTATCTACTTCCGCCGCAGCGAAATTAACCGAAAAGCTCGTTGAGGAAATAACTAGAAAATAAACAAGAAATCGCTTCATTATTTTCCAACAAACACTTCTTGTATTTTTACGCCAAAATTATCGTCTACCGCAATAAGCTCACCTCGAGCAACAATTTTATCTTGATACAAAACATCTACATAATCATTGGTATGTTTATCTAACTTCACGAGTGAGCCAATCTTATAGTTATATAGCTCATCAACTGTTGTAGTGGCTTCGCCTACCCTTAGAGATAGCTTTATTTCAATATCTTTTATTAACTCAAAATTTTTATCTACCACTAATTCGTTCGATACTGTTTCATCTTCCATTGTTTGAAGATCGATATCTTTGACCATTTTATTTTTGCTTGTTTTCATGCCCCACCCTTAACTTTTAATAATTTGTACCGACTTTTGATTGGACTGCTGACAAAGATAGCCAGATGCAACGACCTCATTCTCAACATAGATCTTTACAGGCTCTGTAATCTTCGTTGTAGTAGCCAATGTATCGCCGACAGCTAATAAATCTAATGTACTTAAATCAATGGTTAGATTATTAATATTTGCTGTCAGATTTATTCTCTTATCACCAAACCACGATGCTATATCATGGTTTGGACCGTTATATTCAACTCTGTTTTCAGAACCCGTGAACTTATCAATAAGTCCGCTAGAAACAAAAATACTCATATCCAAACCAACATAGTTGAATGATGAGTACAGATGTCCGTCACCTTTTTTAAGGCTCGCCGTTTGTGGCAGCGCTTGTTTGAATTCGTAGTTTTGTTGATTTTCTAGATAACTTGCTGCTAACTTTTCTATAAAGCTTTTTAGGAAGCTGCGTACTAGATATAACTCTAATGGTGAACCTTGATCAGAGAATTTTTTACCTTGTAAAAATAACTTTTCATTTAGCTTCCTTAAATCACTCTCATGAAATTTTATTGCTACCCAATATTCTTGGTTATCACCGTAAACTAGCCAGTTTTCATTAGCCACATTAAATATTGGTGAAGTAATATTTGCCTTGTAGGCATCCACAAAATCAAAAGTCAGAGATTCAAATGCTAACACCCCCCAACGTTTGACGCGCTCATTCCAAACAGCCTTAGACATCAGGTTCGCAGTATCTAATTCGGCCTGATTCCTCAGTCGATATGTTGTAAACTTCACTTATCTACCCTTATTTAAATCTAATAATTCTTGAACTAGTTCATTGCTTGCACTGATGATCTGCGAACTGCCTTGGAAGCCCCTTTGCACTACAATCAAATCAGTAAATTCTTCAGTAAGATCCACATTGGACAACTCGATAGAGCCTCCTTTGATCGATCCACTCAAGCCTTCATTAGCTTTTGCAATAATTGGTTGATTGTTAGGCAGACTTTTAAATAATGCACTACCTGCTTGGACTAAGTCTTGGATATTACTAAACCAAGCCAATGCTAAAGACTGAGCAGTCAACGATTCCGAGTTGGAATAAGCAATATTTAATACGCCATTTTCGTCAAATGTAGTACTTAAGATGGAACCTGCAGCAATACCATTTTGGGCATCAACAGCTAAGCTTGATGTTGACCCCAAAGATAAGGAGGTCACACCAGAAGCACTATTATTAGGCTCACCAAAATTAAATGTAATGTTAGTCGCTAGCGCCCCGGTCGGTGCAAAGGAAAAAACGTGAGTGTTAAAACCTGTTTGCAAGGTACCATCTGGGTTAAACCTTATTTCACCACTGCTTAACGTAGCACTTGCACTATCATCAACATCAAATAACCAACTCCCCGGTACCGTACCTGTATTATTAGTGAACTCTAGGGAGAGCTCATGTGATGAGCCTAGACTGTCAAATACAGTTAGATCTGAAACGGTATGGCTAGTACTTCCCGTCGACAAGTTATTCTCAAAAGTAACCTCCGAAGTAGGCGTTGGCGTATTCAATTTAAGATGTGAAATATTGATTGGATTTAAATTACCACCAGACCCAAAACCCAAAACCTTAAAGCCCGTGTTTCCATCAACAAGAAAATCATTATCATCGAACTTAAAGTTACCAGCTCTTGTATACAACTGCTCCTTGCCATCTTGCAAGATAAAAAGACCATTTCCATCTATGGCTGCATTTAAATCATTTCCAGTGCTTTGTATTTCACCTTGCGTAAAGTCTAATCGTGTAGAACCTAAACTCACACCATTACCCAATTGTACTGAACTTTGGTTTTCTAAAGATTGTGAGTTTTTATATACCAAGTCATGAAAATTAGCCGAACTTGCCTTAAACCCCTGAGTATTCATATTCGAAATATTATTACTCAGAACATTCAAGCCTTTTGAAAAGTTAACCAGTCCGGAAAAACTTGAATAAAATGATGAAAACATAATGCTCTCCCTTAATACAATATCTGTTATCTAACTAAAAATATTTGTGATAAATTTACATTATCAATAGTTGTTGAAGAATCAACTACCACCGAAAGCAACGGTACCTCATCCTGAAACCTAATCGTACCGACAGTGCCAGTTTGTGTACCTGAAGACGTTGAAATCTCAACCTCCTTGCCGATTAAACTCAACGCTTGGTTCGCAGAATTTAATGTCAATAATCCATCAAGTTTTTCATTCGTTGTACGGTTAAACTCTAAGGTGCTGAACTGAGCCAACTGTGCGATGAACTCTTGATTATCTACCGGTTCTAAAGGATCTTGAAACGACAGCTGAGCTAACAGTATCCTCAAGAATTCTTCTTGCCCTAAGCCTAATGATCTTGTTGAGCTACTTTCACCACTAATGACGGCTCCAACACTTTCAATTTCCATATAACATCCAATAATTTCTAATAGCGTTTATCTAATACATTGTCAGTAGCAAAACTAGTCTCAACTCGCTCTTCTGCTTTACTGACTACTTTTCCGTTCACTACAACTTTATTTATATTGACCCTACTCTCATCTAATATCGCTCGAACTTGATTGATATAAGCATCATTAATGTGAATTAGTTTTACAGTCGATATAGTTAATACTTTTGTCTCACCAATATCATGGATCTTAACTGCAACGTCATTCTGAGCTTTAATAATCATATATTTATAGATGGGTGATACTTGAAGTTCAGCCCGATTAAAGTTTATAAACCTATAAGCACTGCCATCACTACGTTGGCTGATTTGCTGACTACCCACAGCTACACCATCCATCTTGTAAAGATGTATAGCGTTGCTAGGCGCCAATGTTTGGGCGCTTGATTTATTCACAGCAAAATTAGCACTTGTTGTAATAGATGAACGTCTAGTATCAAACACTTGAGCTGGCGCTGAACTTTGTGAGTTACTTACCCTTCTCTCAACGACATGTTTACCATTGCTTTCTCTTAGGGTTTCTTCACCTACTTGTCTCTGAAATTGGTTTGAGACCCACCATTTTGATTCATTAAATTTTTTCAACCACAGTTGATTAAACATAGAATCATTTAACTGAGCCTTTGTATTCAATCCTAAGTCACTTCTCAAGCTGTGTTGTGATGTCTCAATCATAGTTTTTACCAGTCACATTAATAACGCGTCGTTAGAAATAGTTCGTCCATTTTCTTTTCGTCACTCTCGTTTTTCTGAAACTTTAACTTTTTGTAAAAAACATCTCTACTCTTGTTCAAGCCTTTTTTCATTTTGATAAGTTTCAAAACATTTTCGTCTATCTCATTAACCTCATTTCTACGTTTATCAATTTCAGCGTTAGTTTTATTCACAACCTCACCTTTACGGAGGATGTACTGCATTGTTGCCATATATAACGTGGGATCAATACGATCTTTTAACATATCTATCTGCATAATCTTAGAAGCATTTAACTCTAAAATATGATGATCTTTGATACTATCTAATCGTGATATTTCATTCGTCAACGTGGCCTTTGATCCTTGAAACTGATCGATATCGAACTGTGTTTTTTTCAACACCATCTCTAACCTCATTCCTTTGTTTTTGTTCTGTTTCATCGTTATCTTTGTTAAACCAATATTTGTTTTAAAGTATTCATAGTTTCTGCTCTAGAAACAGCAAGCTTTTCGTTTTGTTGGAATAAGCTTTCAATTTTCGGAAACAATTTGATTGCTTCATCGACTTTTTTATTTGCTCCAGGTTTGTAGGCGCCCATATTGATCATATCAACCACATCTTCATATAAGCTGATGACTAATTTAGCCTTTTTTACTAGCTCCTTCTCAGCATCTGTCGTCAATTCTAACAATAATCGGCTAACACTTCTCAGCACATCAATGGCCGGATAATGCCCCTTATTTGCCAGATCTTTTGATAATGAAATATGGCCATCCAATATCGATTTCATACAATCAATAACAGGGTTATCTTGATCGTCACCTTCTACTAAGATTGTATAAAGCGCTGTAATACTACCTTGCCCCGAACTTGGCCCCGTACGTTCAAGCAAACTTGGTAGTGCGGCGAACACTGAGGGTGTGTAACCTCTAGCGGTAGGTGGTTCCCCCACTGATAAACCAATTTCTCTTAGCGCCATTGCATATCGTGTTATCGAATCCATCATTAACACCACATCATTGTTTTCATTGCTGAAATACTCCGCAATAGTGATAGCCGTATAGGCACATAATCGCCTCACCAGCGGCGGTTGATCAGAAGTTGCAACAATAACAATTGAGCGTTTCAAGCCTTCTTTACCTAAAACATCGTCAACAAAATGAGCAACTTCTCTGCCTCTTTCTCCAACTAAAGCAATGACATTGATATCAGAATTTATATTTCGAGCGATCATGCCTAGTAAGGTGGATTTTCCTACACCACTGCCGGCAAGAATACCTAGTCGCTGTCCCTTTCCCAAAGTAATCATCGAGTCGATCGCTTTTACACCTGTCTCTAGAATACTGTCAATTTTTGTCTTCTTTAATGGGTTTTGAGGCTTAACGTAAATTTCACTTTTCTCATGCTCTGAAATATCTAAGGGTTTGCCATCAAGTGGATTGCCAAACGCATCAATCACCCTACCGAGCAATTTATGACTAGCAGGGACCTTTGCTAATCTACCTGTCGCCTTGACCTCAGAACCAAAATCGATACCGTAAATATCGTTATAAGGCATCAACTGTACTTTTTTATTTTTTATGCCAACTACTTCACATAGAATTGTTTCTTGAGTTAAATGTGATTTAATTTCACACAGCTCACCCACAAAAACATCTGGACCGACGGACTCAATAACAAGACTATGAACGTCAGACACATAGCCAGTCCTCGTCTTAAAATTATTTTTCTTTATCGCAATAAGCAACTGCTCCATCACTTACCTTCATTCACTTTGTGACTTAAAAGTAGCTCACGAAAGTTCTGCAGCATCATGTCAGTTCTAGCATCAATACTGCCAACATCTGACGTAGCGATATAACCAGATAACACCTTATCACTAGCAACAACATCAAAATTAATCGGTAAGTTCATAATGACATCCGTTGCTTCGCTCAGGTAGTTATAGTCTTCTTTTGATACTTCTAATTTATAATTTAGTTGTGTGTTTTCAGCATTAATAAAATTTACTATAGCAGATTGAGTACAAGATTTATCTGAAATACACTCTGAAACCAACTTACAAACAGACTCATAAATAAGTTCTAATAAGACATCTTTACTTTTGATTGCAAACTCATGTTTTTGCTTGGAAATTTCAACAATCAACTCCTCAAACATTGTTATTTTTTCTTTTAACTCAGACTCCAATTTGATATTAGAGACCACTTTTACTTCTAGAGCAGATTCTTGTTCGTTATTGCTTTTTATAATCTTTTCTTCGCCTAAACTTCTACCTTCAGTCAGACCGATTATATAGCCTTCTTGATGTCCTTCTTTTATCCCATCTTCATAGCCCTGAACAAAAGCCGCATTATCGAGTTTATTTATAGTGCGTTGGGATAAACTTCGACGATCATTCGACTTACGACGATCATTGCCTCGCTCCACATAAGCCCTAGTGGCATCAAGTGCTTCAGCTGCTTCCGCCAAGGAAGTATCCATTCCTGTTAACGTAGGTAAAGTGACTATGCTTTCATTTAAAAACTGTTTCATAATGATAACTCTATTGTTTAACCTTTAATTTAAAGCCTTCAACTAGTGTTTCTTTAGCTTTATAGCTCAGGTCGACCGTTGGATCCTTTTGAAACTTATAGAGCTGGTATTGTTTTGTGATACTGATTGAATTGAGAAATTTTTTCTTCCATGACCAGTTATGAAATAACAATAAGGTCGAGACTATCCACATAGGTTCATCCGCCAAAACCGCTTTCACTCTTTTATAATGTGCAGCATCAACCGCCTGTATCGTTTTTAAGCATGTCTCAAATTGTTCAGAATGCTTAATATGCAGGGCCATCAAACTTAGATTAGCACCACCATTTATACTTTTCAAACTAGTCAATTCATCCGTTAAATTGTCATAATTACTAACCTGTTCTTGCTTCAGTTCACCTAAGATCCACTGCTCATCTTCAGCAGAAAGGGAACTCATTAATAAGGCTGCTTTTTTTATATCATTTTTCATATTGTTGATTCGCTGTCAGCCATTTATAAACTAACTCGTAGTTCTCTTGTCGCTCGTATAATGACATGGTCACCACCTCTGATGCGCGACTAATATTTCTTTGTCGAATCACAAAAAAGGCTACGGCAATGAGTAATAATCCTAATAAGGCAGAAGAGAACTTACTCATATTTTGTAAACCATAATTAGTAGCTGGTTTATCCCACGGCAATTTTGGAACGGCTATATCAGGAGTCTGTTGAACACTTTCCACAACAAAATCTTTTTGTTCAATCATGTCGTTTTGTATATTTACTGGCATTTCAGTTGCACTAGATTCCGTAGTTAGCTCAGTATTCATATTAGGTTTGGCTTCTGTATTTACTAAAGATTCATTTTTAAGACCCGCTAAATCACCAGAAAAATGTACTTTTATGCTATCTCCTCGATCTGTGTCCAACCCTATTGCCATGGCAATAATGTTTGATATCGACTGCCTGGTAGCCTTATCACTTTTCCCTGGTAACAACACTCCCACAGATATTTTGGCAATATTACCTGGCTTGACGACGATGTTTTCTATTTTTTTACCATATTGATATTCAACTTCTACGACTTTATTTGTGGTGGTTTTACTACCTTTTTCCTGAGGTAATAGTCCACTATTACTACTTGTCGATTCTTTTTTTCTAAGCAATGTGCCCGCGTTTTTCTTACCTGCTGGTAAAATACCTTCTTTCACTAATGTAATCTCATCGAGCTGCAAATCAACATCTATTGTCATCAATGCATTTCCAGAGCCGTACATATGTTCTAAAACAGGTTTAATTTTATTGATAAAATAACGTTCTGCTTTTTGCTTAAGTTCCAGTCTATTTGAGCCTTCGATAGCATCATCTGCCATCTTTTTACCTAGCACTATGCCGTTTTGATCATTCACGACCACATTGGCCTCAGTTAGATCGGGCACTGAAGCAGCAACGAGTTTCTTAACACCTCTAATTTGCTCATTAGACAATGTCATTCCTTGATTTAAGAAAAGACTGACTGATGCTTTAGCCGTATTGTCCTTTTTGCCAAATAATTTATTCTCAGGTAAAACCAAGTGAATCCGTGCATATTTGACTTCAGGGAACGCTGAGATTGTTTTCGCTAACTCACCCTGTAAGGCGCGTTGATGATTTAACTTTTGTGCGAACTCAGTCATACCAATATCAGTATTATCAAATAATTCAAAACCAACTTCATTCGAATTGCTTAACTGATTTAACACCATCTCCGAGCGTATATCTTCTAATCGTCGCTGTTCAATCATCAACTGGCTACCGTCACCACTAAGTTTATAATCAATATTTTCTTTCTTTAATACCTCAACAACGTGAGTGACATCTTCACCACGTAAATCATCAAAAAGCACACCATATTCTGTTTCATACAGATAGTAATAAGCTGTGCAGGTAAGCAATAACAAAACTGTGATTGCTACTGTAAGTACTATTTTTATATTTTTATTCATATCGCCAACTATATTTGCATTCTCATAACTTCTTGATAACTTTCAAGTAGTTTATTTCTAACTTCTGTGACAAGGGTGAATTGTAATTTTGACTTTTCCAAAGCCATCATTACTTGATGTAAATTTTCAGTTTCCCCCATTGCTAGCTTTCTCACTAGCGTGTCCGACTCATTTATCTTTTCATTTACCTCATCAAACTTATTAATAAGCCATGGTTCAAAACTTTGTACATTATCTTGTCCCTTGATACTTATTGGCTCCATTTGTGTAGAGGTCATGATTGTTGTTATTTCATCAATTTGCACTTAAAGTCACCTATTTACCAATTTCTAACGCACGTTCTGCCATTGTTTTAGCAGCACTAATTACTTTGAGGTTTGCTTCATATCCTCTTCTTGCAGAAATCAAATCCAACATCTCTGCCGTTAAATTAATGTCTGGAGAGAAAACAAAACCATCTTGATCTGCATGAGGGTGGCCTGGTGAAAGTACTTTCCGAGGTTCCGTACTGGAATAGTCCAAAGCCGTAATTTCAACACCTGCATAAGGAACACGATTGAGATGACTATTTAACTGATTATCAAAACTTGACATTTTCGGCTCTGCAACTACGTTTAAAGGTTTATAAACCTTATTTGGGTTGCTATTCGTCGTTGTTGCATTAGCAATATTGAGCGCAATTATATCCAGTCTTGTTCGCTCAAGATCTAAACCTGTGGCACTAATATCCATTGCTGAAAAATAGTCCATTATCGGGTAGCTCCTGTGATAGCCATTTTAACCAAAGAGCCTCTTTTGCTATTAGCATCCAGCAAAGCCTTATAATGAAGTACCGTCTTAGACAACTCCATTAGTTGTTGATCGACAAGAACATCTTTATCCAGAGTCAAATCATCGTCACTGGTCACTACTTGAGCTTTATTCTGCTCTAAGATCGTTAAGTTTGTCTTATCACTAGACTTATCAAGCAAGGAACCTTTGTGCATTACTAACTGCTGTTCAAAGCTGACGCCCATCGTTTTATAGTTTGCTGTATTAGCATTTGCTATATTGTTTGCAATCACATCCAACCTCATCTGCGCAGCATCTAATGCCATCGACACAAGATTTCCTGTAACAGGGTTTAATTCCATTATCTATACTCCTGGATCATATTTTTATTATTCATTGAATGATTAATTCAGCGTGCAATGCACCTGCACGTTTAATGCCTTGTAGAATGCTAATCATGTCTCTCGTGGTAGTTTTTATCTTGTTTAGTGAGGCCACTAAATCAGCTACACTCGCCCCTTCTTGAAGAGAAATATTTTTCACATACTCTTCACCGACATCTATATTCGTTTGAGGGACAATCGCGCTATAAGCCGAGCTACCCCCACTGACGATTAACGAATTAGGTTGTGTTACAAGATAATCCGTATTGACCGACACCTTAATATTGCCGTGAGATACATTGACTTGTGATATCCTCACATCACCTCCAGACACAACCGTTCCTGTTTTTTCGTTCACAATAATCTTTGAACTTTGATCCGGTGGAACCGTCAGGCCTTCAACTTTGGCAATAAAACGTACCAAATTGAAATGGTCTTTTTCTGGCACCTTCATTTGGATCCTGCCGGCATCTATCGCTCTAGCACTTCCTCCACCAAACGTAGCATTAATTATATCGACTACTCTGTCGGAAGTGGTGTAGTCAGGTGCGTAAAGTAAGTATTCAATATAATTACCCTTTTTTAAAACCGTTGTGTCGATACTGCTCTCAACAAGAGCACCTGCAGACACAGTGCCTGAAGTCGGGTGATTTTTTTGTACTGAGTTGCCATTGAGTTCAAATTTATAACCTCCAACCAAAATCTGACCTTGAGCCAGAGCATGGATATTTTTATCGGGGCCATATAAAGGCGTAAGTAATAAAGTGCCACCATGCAAACTTCGAGCATCACCCAAAGATGAAACTGTAACGTCTAACTTATCACCGGCACGAGCAAACGGTGGTAATGTAGCAGTAACCGTTACCGCAGCGACATTTCGGCTGTTTATATCATCAGAACTTACATTAATACCTAAGTCTTGTAGCAGGTTAGAAACAGATTGTAATGTCGAACGAGAACGTCGCGTATCACCTGTCCCGGCTAAACCGGTTAATAAACCATAGCCAATCAATAGGTTGTCTCGGACACCATCAATTCTTCCCAGGTTTTTAATTCTAACGCCATCTTCTTTAGCAGCAAATGATACACTCGAAATCAACACCAAACTTATCGCAACGATAATGCGAGAGATATGTTTCATAAGATAAAGCCAATGATGGTGAGTAACTGAGAAAACAAACCAGGTTTTTGTTGATCGTCAACTAATCCCTTACCGTTGTAGCTTATTTTGGCATCGCTGATCCGTGTAGATAGGATAGTGTTGTATTTATTTATATCTTGAGTTCGAACCTTACCTTCAACGTTAATAAGCTGTAGTTCATCGTTGACTTTAACCTCTTGCTCACCCTGCACTAACAGATAACCATTAGGCAAAACCTTTTTCACTGATACCGTTAATCTGGCAAGTAGCGATCCTTCACGTTCTATCTGGCCACCACCTTTAAAATCTTGCTCCAAATCAATCGCTCCTTTCCTAGGATCATTGTTTGTCAGACTAAACCCTGCTGACAATCCTGATGATTTATTCGTTGATGTTGACGTACTTGATGTTGCTTCGGCACTTTCAGTTATTAATACCGTGAGAATATCACCCACTTTTTGAGCTTTGTTATCACTCGTATAAGAATCAAAAGTATTTTTATTGAATAAGGTTTCTGCGTAACAAGAATTACTAAAGACAGCTAAAGCTACAAGATATAATGACAACTGCTTTCTAAATAATCGGCTAGTGAACATGGGCTAGCCCTCTATTCGCAACTACGGCATTAAAAACTGCACCGCTATTATTCATAAGTACCACTCGCTCTCCTTGATTAGCATCATTTTGTGCGATGGCATTCAGCTGAATATTTAATTTCTCGCCAAATACGGTTACAGAAGCAAGTTCACCTTTCATTATCAAAGGTCGTTTCATAATTTCATGTTTCATTAAGATTGAATTCTTTCCCTTATTGGCTGTCAAAATATGCCCTTCATAGCCATCCCTTGGGCTAGCAACAGCATGATAGTTTTTAGAAACATCAACAAAAGCCAGCTTATAGTCAGATATAGACATTGCAGTCCGCCGGCTTAGGCTCTTTTTTGCAATGTGTACAGGACGAATAACGCCAAGTTCAAAGCTAATTGGTAATGTTTTTACTCTTTTATCTTGGATATAGAAATCTACTAGTCCCGTTATCCTATTCTTTATTTTTAATGTTTTTGGAAACACCAAATGATAAGAATATGGAGCGTTTGGCAAATAAACATGAGCACGCGTATCCACTCTTTTAATATTAAAAACCGATAAACCGTCGTCCAGTTTTTTTACTGAGGTGAGTGCCTGTTTTTCTAACTCATGCTCAATATCAATTAAGACGAGTTTTACGCCTCTACTTTTAACTTTACTGATCTTTTGTGATGTCCATTGAAAATCGATTTCTTTGCGATAAATAGCTGCAACCACTTTCTCAATTTCTTTATGGGAATACTGTTTTGAAAAACCATACCGGGGTGCAATGCCAACTTTCAACATTTTTAGTTCTCTAAGCACAATATTATCTGAACTTACAAGCTCAGCTATATCACTGAGCAAGAAATCAGCCTTGTCTAATTCGACATATTCTTTCAGCGCAATATCCACCACTATTCCGGCGCGCACAGACAGTGAAAACATCATCAATAAAAAGCTTAGTGTTAAAAAGTTAAATCTCATCGGTATAGTTCGTTACTGATACTGAGTAATTCATCAGAGGCTTGAATAACCCGCGCATTCAATTGAAAACCTTGTTGAGCAAGTACCAAGTTAACAATTTCTTCCGTCACATCAACGTTTGAGGATTCTAGAAATCCTTGCTGCAATAAACCAAGGCCGTTTTCACCTGGTGTACCCGTACTTGCATCACCCGCTTTTTCAGTTGATAAGTATAAGTTACGGCCAATAGGATCTAAGCCAGAGTTATTAATAAAGTTTGTGATATTTATTTCACCTATAGAAATTAACTCATCTTGCCCAAATATATCAGCAAAAACTTCACCGTCTTTTTGAATAAGTAGGCTTCTAGCATCAGGTGGCACTTGAATAATATCACTCAATACATAGCCATCTGACGTCGTTAATAAGCCATCATCATTTACTTTAAATGAACCATTCCTCGTGTAAGCTACTTCATTATCGTTATAAATAACTTCAAACAAACCGGCACCTGAAACCGCAATATCTAATGGGTTATCAGTTTGAATTAAATTTCCATCAGAGAAAATTTTGTCCGTAGAAACGATGTGAGTACCGGTACCAATTTTCTGTTTGGAGGAATTACCACCTAAAAGATTAGGCGATTCGCTGACAGTCCTATAGACCAGATCTTCGAAATTGACTGCATTCTTTTTAAATGAGGTGGTATTGATATTGGCCATGTTATTTGAAATAACATCAAGATTAGTCTGGCTCGAGACTAACCCTGTTTCTGCTATAAATAATGAATCTATCACTCTGAGTTCCTTTTCTATTAAAATTCACCAAGTACGGACATGGCTTCACTCAACATGTCATCGTAGCCTTGGATTACTTTTTGACTTGATTTGAAATGCTTAACTAACTCCACCATATCAACCATTTCACTCGGGATATTAAGGTTTTGTGTTTCTAAAAAACCTTGCCTAACCGTCGCTTCACTTAATTCTCTAACAGCACTGTTGCCAGAGTATTCATATAAACCTTTACCCAATTTACTAAGATTTTGTAAATCTTCAATCCCAACTAACTTCAACGCCCCAACCAAATTTACCCCTTCAAATACATTACCATTGGCATCAATTCTCGGGTTATTTGTTGATAGTCGAATATCACCACTTTGACCATTAACTATAAAACCGTTGCTTGTCACTAGCCGGCCAAACTGATCCAGGCTAAAGTTGCCTTGACGTGTGTAATATACCCCCTGATCAGTTGAAACTTCAAAAAAGGTATTTTCACCTTCAATACCAACATCTAACGGGTTACTGGTTGTATTTAGAGTGCCTTGAGAAAAATCAGTCACTACTGTGGCTAACGGAATAGGAGCACTGACATTCGCATTCAATTTCAGCTGAAATTCATTAGTTTGAATCAAATCACGTTTGAAACCAACCGTATTGGCATTTGCAAGGTTATTACTTAAAGCCTGCATTTTAATCAGATCATTATTCATGCTGATTTGAGTAATCGAAAGTGCATCACTCATGCTAAATCCTTTTTAAATTTCTCTTCGACCGTAAACACATGAGCTAAAACTAGAGCAACCAAATCATAAAGCTCGGGGCTAATCTCAGCATCAATAGGCATACGATAGAGTTTTTTCAACAACTCTTTGTCTTCAACTATTTCGGGGCCTTGTATCTTTTTGGCCAAATCAATAATTGAGTCTGCAGTCTCGCCACTGCCTTTAAGAATGACAGCTGGCAAACCCTCACCAAGTTCATATTTCAACCCAACAACTTTATTTTCTTTTTTTTCAATCATTCGGCTCATACCAATCTACTCAAACTGTCTTGGCTGATATAGTGTTCAACTACAGAATCAACGACCGCGTTGCTCGAACCGTTAAGCACTGTGCCATAGGATATTTCATCCAATAGCCAATCATTCTGCTTAAGCATTGTTTTCAACACAGACATATGACTCGCCATAAAATCAGTAACTTCATGGCGCTCTGTCATCACATTGACTCTTATCCTGTTATCAGAAATTTTAAGACTGACTTCAATCGGGCCCAAAGCTTCATTGTCGAGTGAAAAATGAATCTGTCGATACCTAACACCATCAACCGTTGAATAGGATTTTTTTTGATCAAAGATCGCAATATCAATATTTAATAATTTATCATTAATGAATAATGGCAAAGAAAAAACACTGTGTGAAACCGAGCTATCTTCCACTTGTAAATTAAGCAGCCACCTCGATAAGTTTGCGAAATTACCGCCTTTATCTTTTTTGTTAAAATCATCCGATAGCGTTGATTCTTGCTCACTATCAGCAATATTTATTTTTTTATTTTTAGCCAAATTATCAACAAAATACTTCTCTGGAAGCATTTGTGAAAATACACTGACTTGTTCAGATAAAGGTTTAAGATCGCTGACTTTAGAATGCTGCTGATAACCGTTTGAATGTACAAGTGACAAATATTGCTCAACTTTAGGCGCAAACATTAAGGCCTTATTTTTACTGTCAATCACTTTATAAACGGCATTTAACAGTGAAGCAGTTAGAGGTAAGCCCATTTTGTGAACCACTAAACCGGCCAAAGCTCCATTAGTTGGAAAGCTAACTGTTGCAAGAAAACTTAACAGTTTATTTTTATCCGTCACGCTCGGTGTCGCTTTAAACTTCCCAAATAGATTGACCAAAACCTGCTCGTTTTTATTCGCAAATACACTCTGCTGAGGTGTTGCTTGTTCTGCAAATTCCTTAGACAGGCTTTTAGGTCCAGCTTCTATACGTTGTATTTCAACATGTTCACCAATTCCGACAACACGACCATAAAGCAGATCGTTTTTACTAAAAGGGATTGATGTTTCAGCGATAACATCTTTACCCGATAAAGTAACTAAATAACGTCCTTGACCTAAATCTTTGCTGATCTGCCCTTGCAGCATCTGACCATGTTTCAATGAATTAGTAAATTCATTATTTCCCAGTAAAGAAACCTTGGACAAAGAACCCAATTTTGAAGGGTTTTCGGCTAGATATGCTAACTGTTCTATTTTCATATCGTCACCATGCCGTAAGATTTCAAATCAAAGGTGTTAGGCACCTCAGACATCGATAAAACAGATAGTTGAGGAATAAGCCTTTCAGTAAATGTACGTATATGGAATCTTAAAGAAGGAGCACATAATAGAATCGGGTTTCGATTTTCTTCAATCATTTTTTCAACTTCAGCAGAAAGTTTTTGGATAAATTGCTGAGCAAAAGCAGGTTCCAGTACGATAGAACTCTTATTTTCAACAATCCTAATACCTGAATTAATTTTTTGTTCTATCGCAGGATCTAAAGTAATAACGTATAGTTCACCTTGATCACTCGCTAGGGTTTGACATATGGATGAACCTATACCTTCACGCACAGACTCGGTTATATAGTCGATATCTTTATTTCGACTACTCGCATCAGCCATTACTTCTAAAATTTTCTCAATATTTCTGATTGAAATATTTTCTCGCAATAGATTTTGCAATACCCGCTGTACATCACCTATCGACATCGCATTTGGGATCAAATCTTCAATTAAAGATGTATTACGTTCTTTTAAATGCTCAATAATATTTTCAGTTTCAGAGCGTGATAATAACTGAGGTGCATGTTTTTTAATGATTTCATTAAGATGCGTAAGCATAACAGTGGCAGGCTCTACCAGAGTATACCCCGCATCACGCGCCGTCGATTTATGTTCGTTAACTATCCATACTGCTGGCAAGTTATAGGTTGGGTCTTTAGTCTCAATGCCTTCAATTAACAGTTTTTCACCACCAGGGTTTATCGCCAAGAACCTATCTGGCAGAATTTCACTGTCAGCCACTTTGGTATCAAATACCCTGATTTCATAGGCATTAGGTCGCAGTTTTTTATCATCCTTAACGCGTACTTTGGGTATAACAAACCCCATATCCATGGCATATTGTTTTCTAAAATTAACAATCCTATCCATAAAGAGACTATCATCATCACCCACCATGTTGATAAGCTTTTGGCCGACTGAAACCTCAATCGGTTCAACACGCATTTGGCTATAAATATCATCATTCGACTGTTGAGTCTCATCCTCTTTACTTTCACTAGAGTCTGTGATGACATTCATTTTTGCTTTGAAAGAATTCCATGCAAGCAAACCCACAATAACAAGCAAAAATGCCACTGGCCACAAAGGCATGCCAGGCATAAAGGAAACGGCTAATAAACAAAGCGCAACTAGAACTAATGCCTTAGGAAACGCCGTAATCTGCTTCGTGACTTCATCACTCAACACCGCATCAGTAGCCGCACGCGTTACGATAATACCTGTACTGGTCGCAATGATAAGTGCAGGTACCTGAGTCACGATACCATCACCGATAGTTAATAAGGTAAAAGTCTGTAAAGCCTCACCCCAGTCCATGCCCATTTGGGCAATACCGATGGTAAGACCACCAATAATATCGATAATCACAATAAGAATGCCTGCAATCGCATCCCCCTTTACGAAACGACTCGCACCGTCCATCGCACCATAAAAGTTTGCTTCCTGTTCAATTTCTTTACGCCGTATCTTAGCTTCAACTTCATCGATAATTCCCATATTCATATCAGCATCAACTGCCATTTGCTTGCCTGGCATACTATCCAAAGTAAACCGAGCTGCAACCTCAGCAACACGTTGAGCACCATTGGTTATCACCACATATTGCACAATGACCAGCACAATAAAGACGATCATTCCGATAATGTAGTTGCCAGAAATAACATAATGACCAATGGTATCAATAACCTGACCCGCATCGGCATCAGAAAGAATCAATCTAGTAGCAGAAACATTCAAAGCTAATCGAAACAAAGTGGCAATCAACAATAACGATGGAAAAGTAGAAAACTCCAACGGTTTTGTCATGTAAAATGTTAATAATAAAATCAATAAAGCAAAGCTAAAGTTTGCCAGCAAAAGAAAATCTAATAACCATGATGGAATTGGAGTGAATAGCACCACCAAAATGCCCAACATCATCAGCACCATAATAAGGTCTGATTGAGCTCCAATTTTTTGTCTTAACCAATCCATCTGTTATGTATTCCGCTCTGTTTTCTTTTTCATTGCCAAATTAGTCGTTGTAACGTCATAAAGGTTAGCGTAGACCTCAGCAATCTTGCCGAAATGCTCAGGTCTTATTGAATCATCAATGCTTAATTCATTGAACAGTTTTCTTGCTAAAAATTTATTTTCAACGATAGGAACATCATTTTTTTTCGCCATTTTTTTCATTCTTAACGCCAAGTCACCAGCGCCTTTGGCAAGCAAAATTGGTGTTTTCATATCCTTGCGTTTGTATTTAAGCGCAACTGAAATATGTGTTGGATTGGTGATCAATACATCCGCATCGGGCACTCGACTTAGAGACTCTCTACGCTTAGCCGTCTCGCGTTGTAGCTCTTTGATTTTTGCCCTTAAAAGCGGATCACCTTCTCGTCGTTTTACTTCATCTTTGACTTCACGCGGGCTCATTTTCATTTTCTTGGCAAAATCCCATTTTGTATACATGGCATCCAGCAAGGCAATGATGACCAAACCAAACAGAATCTTCATGATCACTTCAACAATCATGCTCAACACTTGAGCAGGGTAATAATCAGGGTTCATCTGCATTAACCCTACTAATTTCGGCATTAGGCTACTTAAAGCAAAATATAATATAGAAGAAAAAATGAGCAACTTTACAATATTCTTAAACGCTTCAAACAATAATTTTGTCGAAAATAAACGTTTGAAACCGGCGACAGGACTAATCCGTTTTAAATCTGGTTTAATTGGGAAAAAGCTAAAAATAAAACCTGTTTGAATTAAGTTCGAAATAACCGCAATGAGCATTAAAAAAGCGATTAGCGGCAAAAAGATCATGAAGAGCTCTCTAAAAATTGAACCCACCCAGTTCATCAGCCTCGCTGGTTCATAATTGAGCATATGACTACTTTTTAAAATATGACTCTTAACGGCAAGATCTTGATATATAAATTGCTCTCCCCACAAATAAATAACAAATAAAAATCCCATAATCACTAACAATGAGTTCAGCTCTAAACTCTTAGCAACTTGACCTTTATTCTTTGCTTCCTTTAATTTAAAGGGCGAGGCCGGTTCTGACTTATCGTTATCTTCTTCAGCCATCGACCCTAACCACTCACTACCGTTTCCATGTAGCTAAATGTTGAATGAAATAAATTTCTCAACAACGGCGTCAGGTATTTGATCGATGAGGCCAACATAAACAGGCCTAAAAATATCTTTATCGGCAAACTAATGATGAAAACATTGACCTGGGGCATAGTTCTCGCCATTACACCGATGCCGACATCCAATAATAAAATGGCAATCATTGCCGGTGCGACAATCATTACACTAAAAATAAACATCGAACCAAATTGCGCCACAATTACAGATAACTTTAACTGCCATAATGATATACCGATGGGCATCTGAGTCATCGAAAATGCGATGCCCTCGAGAAGTAAGTTGAGCCCACCTGCACTCATAAAAACAATAACGGCCATCATGTTTAAGAATGTCCCCATCAATGGCGCTTGGTTTTTTGTTGCAGGGTCAATCACTGTGGCAACACCAAAACCCATTTGCACATCAATGATTCGCCCACCAAAGTGAAAAGCGCCAAACATTGTGAATAAACCAAAGGCAAACGCGATGCCAATCATTAGCTCATTAAGGGCTAGACCAATGAGATTAAAAAGTGAAGGATTAATGTTCACCTGAGGTGTTGGTAAGCCTGACACCATGACAACAGACAAGCCCAAGACCCACAAGATCAAAACTTTTTTGGGAACACCAGAGACAGCTAAAAGGGGCGTGAGAATAAAAACAGGGAAAATGCGAATACTGAACAGTATGACCGTCATAATCCATTGTAAGCCCACCGTGATATCCATATTAGCTATTCCCATCTACTCTAAAAGTAGTTCGGGATATTCCCTATCAGGCCGCGGGAAAATTGAACAACGACGCTAAGCATCCAGGGTCCAAGCACAATAATAGTAAGAGCTACCGCAACCATCTTAGGCACAAAGGTTAGCGATATTTCTTGAATTTGCGTGATAACTTGAAAGATACTGATCACAAGGCCAACAGCCATTGCAATAAATAAGACTGGAGCAGCTAACTTTAAAGCCGTCCAAATCATTTGCGCACCTAATTCTAAAGCTAAATCAGCCGTCATTACTTTAAATATATCCCTAATTGTCTATCCATTGACAGAAAACAACCCTAATGCAGCTCCAAGTGTGTGATACTGTACTTAAAATTATATTTTCCATAAAAATTTTCGGTGCAACGATAACATATAAAAAAACAGTTCATGTAAATTAATTGGGGTCAGATTCGAATATTCGACTAATTTACCTATTCCAGATTTGGTTTTGAAGGTTATTCGCCTTCATTATTTAGGTAATATAGGTAGTAAAAAAATTTAGTTGGGTTTGCTTATGTAATTTGAATTGAGGACATGAAGAAAGACAAAATAAAAATTCAAATCGATGGCGTACTTTCTCGTATAGTCGATATTAAAATAATATAGCTAACACACTGTTCTTGTTTATTATTTCATGTTTTTTATGCCTTCCTGCATTTCTTGGTTTGACCGGCCTATCATAACTCGCCTCTACTTTAGCCAAAAAACTTCACTCCCCAAGGCCCAGCTTTTATTGATTGATTCTCGAATATCATACAATAATTTTTCTGATAGATGGGCATTAAACAAGTTCCTATAATTTATCTGCAGCTGGGCATTAATGCCCAGCTGCAGATAAAGGGTATGTTGCTTAATCAACTCATTCTCGATGTCCAAGGCATTATGATGAAAACTCGACCAAGGATAATCTTTGCAATGTTCAACCATTTTTGCACGTACGGGGTTAAGCTCAATATAACGACTACAATTGAGAAAATACTGTTTAGAACAGTATAATGGTCGCCTTATAACGGCCTGCCCATAAAGTTCCCTTTCGATTATTGCGATGATTAAAGTATTGGACATAACGACGCCCAATCGACTGTAATGTTTTGGGAATACTAGTTTCGCAAGAAGGCGTAGCAAGCAAATGAATATGATTCGTCATAAACACATAGGCATGTATATTTAAACCTTGTTGATTGGAAGACTGCAGAAGGCAGTCAACATAAAACAGATAATCTTTATCTGCGGCAAAAACCGGCTCACGAATATAACCAAGTTGAATAATGTGTTTTGGCTGTTCTGGAATAAAATTTCTCGGCAAACGTGCCATAACAATCTTCCTTGATTGATTGATTAATTATTTTATCTCTAGCAGAATGCCTAATAACCCTCAAACTATCCCCCAGAGAGTATTCACATTAAAGCACTAACCCAATACAATTTCCCCTATAAACTACTTAAGAAAATAACAAACTATCTGTGAGCCTACTACACTACAAAAAAAGTAAAATTAAGAGCGTCGACGGACGACTCAATGATGCAATCCACTTAATGCTTAGTGGCTTTGGTCAGCAAACACTCATTCCTGTCGAAGAAATTCTCAAAAATATTAACCGCCTGCCAGATGCTCACATATCAGGCTTACGCACGATTGAATACGACCCCAAAAGAGAAAATCTGTTGCCCAGCATTATCACCCGTTTTTTTCAAAAGGCACCTAAATGTTGTAAAGGTGTTTTTATGCAGAAAAAACGAAAAATAGTGATCTATGAATTCAATTCAAAACCCATGTTCTTCCATATCCTATTTCATGAAATAGGCCATTTTGTCTACTTCTTAACACTCTCCTCAACACTTAAAAAAAAATGGGTAACAACCCTGCATAAGACAAAGCCTTTTGTTACCATGCTGTCCAAACGCAATGCCGCTGAAGACTTTGCAGAGTGTTACGCCTTATACATCACCGAACCATATCTGTTAAAACAGTCTCCACAAAAATATGGCTTTATCCATCAACACGTCTTTGGTAACAATTTGGAAACAGAGGTCGATTCCCACTACTTCGATGGCATTGCACTCGATAAAACCTACTAAACTAATTTAATTCGAGTCTGACCTATTCTCCATTTTTTATACCAATGGCTTCGTAAGATATTTAAGTAGCGGCTAAGCGTCTTACAGGAAAGGGATTGATAGTATGGAGGTCTATTCCCAGAATGAGGGACATTCGCAGCAGCTAGGTCCCAATTTAACCTGTGTTTAAAATAAATCAATGCTTCTTAGTATAATTATTTTTATGT
>Ga0105350_10000571_pt1 | contig 24387 bp, 19 predicted proteins | sample EN1Hudsemesocosm_FD_83506 | JGI IMG/M metagenome (GOLD analysis project Ga0105350, IMG submission 83506) | Methane-oxidizing microbial communities from mesocosms in the Hudson Canyon - EN1E Hudson Canyon | ecosystem: Environmental > Aquatic > Marine > Cold seeps | place: Hudson Canyon... | reverse complement strand
GACGGTCAGGGTCTCTGGCACCTGGTCGTCAGCCAGCCACTCACCAGCCTCTATTGGCTCGTCGCTGTAGAAGCGTTCTGTGTAGGCAAATAGCATGTCGCGATATTCTCCCAGCCAGCTCAAGGGTTCCGGGTCAGTAATATAGTGAGCTTTACTGGCGCCGGCCAAAACGAAATCGGCCAGACAGGGACGAGCGCCCAAGAGAAAATCATTGTGCTTGAAGTGCTGAGACAGTGCCTCAAGCATCAGCGCAAAATCGGCTTTTACCGCTTCGGCTTGTTCAGCCTGAACACCGTTGTATTCACAGGCGTTTTTACCGAAGTTCTGGTACAACATCTGCCCCATGCCAGCAAATTGTTCCTCCTCCTGTGTGCTGAGCGGTTCATCGATGGATCTGTCCAACAGCATATTGGCGGCCATGCCTTGCCCTACCCACTGAACATTATCAGGGTAACACCAACGGCTGTGCACACAAGAACGCCCCAACCAGTGATTAAAAAAGTCTTCAAGGATAAAAGTACTGGCGCGCTGCAAGGGCGTTTCGGGTAGCACAGCGTATTCGGGGTAACGCTGGCTGAGCATGGGGCCTATCGCTATCGTATCGTTTATGAGCCAGCCGTCCGGGGTTTCCAACAGGGGAATAAAGTGAGTGCCGGCCCGCGTTTCGAGTTCAGGTGTTCGTTCCTGAGTTTTGAAGTGCCAGCGCCACGGCAGGCGTTGAAAACGCAACTGCGCTTCCAGTTTTCGAGTAAACAGACTGAGTTCATTACCAACTAATTGATATTCGCCTTGGTACATCGTTTTCCCCTGTTCAAATTAATCACTTCACATGATATAGTGGCACTCATAATGCCACAACAAGAATCGCGATGGTAGCCAAACCCGAGGAATTAAAGATGGAAAACACATTAGATACACTTTTGGCGAAGCAAAAACAGGCGCAGATTGCACAAGGGTTTCCGAGTTTAGCGCAGCGTAAACAGTGGCTACAGCGGTGTATTGATCTGCTGGTAGACAATCAGGAAGCACTATGTAAGGCAGTGGATGAAGACTTTGGCGGCCGACCAGAGCATTACAGCCTGCTGGAGATACAGGTCACTTTGACTGATCTTAAACATACCCGAAAGCATATCGCTAAGTGGATGAAACCTGAACGTCGTCCAGTCATGTTTCCTCTGGGTTTGTTTGGGGGCAGAGCCCACATAGACTACCAACCCAAGGGCGTGGTGGGCGTAATGTCACCATGGAACTACCCAATCCAATTAAGCCTCGTGCCCCTGGCTCAAGCGTTTGCAGCGGGCAACCGTAGTATCATAAAGCCATCAGAGTACACACCTAAAACGTCCGACTTACTGCAGGAACTGGTTGGTCGTTATTTTTCAGACGAAGAGGTGGCTGTGGTCACCGGTGGGCCCGACGTAGGGGCCAGTTTCAGCGCCTTACCCTTTGACCATCTGATATTTACCGGTGCGACCAGTATCGGCAAGCATGTGATGGCCGCGGCCGCGAAAAACCTCACCCCCGTGACCTTGGAGTTGGGCGGCAAGTCGCCCGTTATCGTTGCACCGTCGGCAAATATTGAAGACTCGGCAGAAAAAATACTGAGCGGAAAGGTGCAAAATGCAGGGCAAGTCTGTATCGCCCCGGATTATGTGTTTGTCGAAGAGTCTTCATTAGAAACATTTATCAGTTGCTGTCGTAACGTTTTTTCGCAGCAATATCCGGACCCAATCAACAATCAGGATTACACGGCGATTATCAACGATCGTCATTACCAGCGTATCAATAGCTACATTGAAGAGGCGGCTCAGGCAGGAACGCGTATTGTTCCCCTGTCGGATGCTGAACCCTCAGAAACACAGCGCAAACTCCCCATGAAGTTGATCGTTAACCCCAACGAGGAATTGACCGTATCACAGGAAGAGATTTTTGGCCCCGTTCTGGCTATCAAAACCTATAACAAGCTCAGCGAGTGCGTGGATTATATTAATGCACAACCAAAACCTCTGGCACTGTATTTTTTCGGCCGCGATAAATCCGAGCAAGACTTCGTTTTGGGACGAACCAGCTCGGGTGGTGTCACTGTTAACGATCTGCTCATGCATGTAGGCCAACCAGACCTCCCCTTTGGCGGGGTTGGGGACAGTGGCATGGGCCATTATCACGGCCATGACGGCTTCAAAACTTTTAGTCATTCCAGGGCTGTTTACAAGCAGGGCTTTGTCAATCCGTTGAAGCTGATGGGTGCCCTTCCCCCCTACAGCGACAAGCTAAAAAAATTGTTAAAAAGTCAGATTAAAAAGTAACCTCAATTAATACACTGGCGAAAAAGAACCTTAACCGACATTGATTGGAAGCGAATTTGCCATGAACAAGATACTAAAACTACTGGTGTTATTACCGGCCATTCTCTTTATTGTCACCGGCCTGCATTGGCTGGTGGCGCCCGCGGAAGTCGCCCCCAAATTTGGCCTGACCCTGGATCACGGCGTGGGTCTCAGCTCCCAGGTGGGCGACATGGCCGCATATATGCTGACCTTGGGGATTTGTATGCTGACCGCGCTGGTTAGCGGTCGGCGCAGTTGGTACTACCCCGCCATGTTATTGCTCGCCATTACGGCCATTGGCCGCAGCATCGCTTGGCTGTTCCACGACGCCGCCCTGGCAGTTGACCTGATCGCCCCGGAAGTGGTGGTGGCCACTCTTCTTCTGATTGCCTCCCGTCGCTTGCCGGAAAAGGACTGAGCTGATGATGTTACCTATTGCTCGGGGCCTATTGCTGGCCTGCATTCTATGGAGCGGCGGGTCTGCCGCATCAACATCGCTTGTCGAGGAGGCGACAGCGCACTTGCTGAATGAGCCGACACAGCCTCCGCGCCCCAACATCGTGCTGATCCTGGCGGATGATCTTGGTTTTACCGATATCGCCCCTTACGGCAGCGAAATCAATACCCCCTCTCTCACGGCGCTGGCAGAGGCGGGAGTGAGTTTCACCAACTACCACACAGCAGCGGTTTGCGCGCCCGCGCGCGCGATGCTGCTGACCGGCGTCGATAGCCATCTGGCAGGCGTACCCAATATCCCCGAATTCTTGTCTCCGGAGCAACGACGTCACGCCCATTACCAGGGCGTACTGGGCAACAATGTCGTCACTGTCGCAACACTGCTGGAGGGGGCGGGTTACCACACCTATATGGCCGGCAAATGGCATCTGGGTGCCGAACCGGGCAAGCTGCCCAGCCAGCGCGGTTTCCAGCGCACCGTGGCGCTGGCTGATTCCGGGGCTGATAACTGGGAGCAACGGCCGTATATCCCGCTATACGATAAGGCTAATTGGTACGCCGACGGTAAGGAATACCAGCTACCGGAGGACTTTTACTCCTCCCGCTTCCTAGTCGATAAGATCATCGAATTTATCGATAGCAACCTTGTGGACAGCAACCCTGCCGACAGCACCCCCTTCTTCGCCTACCTGCCGTTCCAGGCTGTCCATATCCCCGTGCAGGCTCCGCAGGCGTTTATCGATCGCTATATGGGTGTGTATGACAAGGGTTGGGACGCGTTGCGACAGCAACGACTGCTGCGCGCAACCGAGCTAGGTATTGTCAAACAAGGTGTTGGCATGGTTCGCATGCCAACGACCGAGGACTGGGATGCACTGGATGATGAGCGACGCCGGTTCGAAGCCAAGCGCATGGCCGTGTATGGCGCCATGGTAGAGGCAATGGACTTTCACATTGGTCGTTTAATCGTCTACCTCAAAGAAACCGGGCAGTACGACAATACGCTATTTATCTTCACCTCAGATAACGGTGCAGAAGGTGCTGGCGCCGTTGACCCCAATGACTTTGACTCCAATATGATGACGTCAACTCTGGGATACCGTAACGACTACGAAACGCTAGGTCTGAAGGGTAGCTACAATTCGATTAGCCCGAGTTTTGCCAGCGCCGCAGCCAGTCCCCTCGCCTACTACAAGTCCTATGTGGGTGAAGGCGGCATGCGCGTCCCCTTGATCATCGCGGGAGAGGCGCTACCGCTTAAGGGAGCCCTCAGTCACGCATTTTCCTTTGTCACCGATATCACACCCACGATTCTATCGCTTGTGGGTATACCCGCACCGGGTGAACGCCACGGTGGACGGCCAGTGGAGCCAATAACAGGGCGCGATATTGGGCCTTTGTTACTGAACACCGCTGACAGGATTTACGACGCCGATGCAACGGTGGGCCATGAAATAAGTGGCCATGGAGCTCTCTACCAAGGTGACTACAAGATTGTTTTAAACCGCCCCCCGCTGGGTGATGGACAGTGGCACTTATTCAATATCGTTGAAGATCCGGGCGAAACCCGTGATCTGGCAGGCGAGATGCCACAGCGACTGCAGCAGATGCTCTCGGCCTATGAAAACTATCAGCAGGAACACAAAGTGCTGCCGGTCCCCGCAGGCTTCGATAATGTAAAACAGTTGATGCTCAATACCCTGCACACGGGTCTGCGTACGCCAGTATTGGTGTTGCTGCTGACCGTATTGCTATTGCTGCCTTTTTATATCGCTTACCGAATAAAGAATACTCACCCATGAATAAAAGAGGAACGTTAAAGATGAATTGGCTCACTATAGGTATCGTGCTGCTCGCACTGGTTGGGGTATTGCTGCTGGCGCTGCCCACTATTTTAAACAAGCTGGGGCTTCACCCTGAATACAGCGGGCCATCGGTCAAATTACCCGGCAAGCGCGCATTGGTTATTACCACCAGCCATTCGGTACTGGCAGCTCCCGGGGAAACCAAGGGCAAGGCCGGGGCTATCTTCGAAAGCCAAACCAAGTTCGCGGATTTTTTCGCCACTCATGTGGCGGTTGATGATGAGAAACGTTTTGTGACCGGCCAGAACCAGAACTCGAGCCTGGACACAGCGCATGCCATGATGAAAATCCTGAGTGAGGATAGAGCTAAATGAATTTTATAGACGCCATCACATCACGGCAGAGCATCAGGCAGTTTACAGATAAAGATGTGCCTCAAGCATTACTGGACGAAATATTGGAAACCGCTCTGCTCGCACCTAGCGCATCAAACACTCAGCCTTATCGCATTGCAGTGGCTACGGGTGACGTTCGCGCAGCCATTAGCCGAGACTTGACTGAGAAGTTTCAGAAGGTAAACGCACTCAATGGCTTGCCTTTGCCCCTTAAAGTGGCCAAAGGCATTCTCAGTGGCGCACTCCCGGATGGCGATATCAAACCGCAAAGCACCTATCCTCCCGAGCTACACAAGCGCAGCGTGGACTCCGGCAGGGGGTTCTACGAAACCCTGGGCATCGAGCAACACGATCGTGACGCTCGCGATGCCCAAGCCCAACGCAATTTCGAGTTCTTTGATGCACCGGTTGCCATCTTTGTTTTTATCCATAAAAAAATGGGGCATTTAGGCGCCCTGGATGCCGGACTTTTTCTGCAATCCCTTATGCTTGCCGCTACCGACAAAGGCCTGGGGACATGCACACAGGGTTCCTTGGCGATGTGGGGTAGTCCGGTTCGCAAGCGATTCGAGATTGAAAAAGATTACCAGCTGATTTGCGGCCTTTCTTTGGGCTACCCGGATGAAAAACACGCGGCCAATCAATATCGGCCCAACAAAAGAACTCTAGAAGAGCTTAAATCGTCTCTAAAGCAACCAGAATAGACAATAGGTGATAAGAGCAGAATTTATACCCTGACTGACACTGATACAAGAGGCCATCCCATGAGCACTACCGCTACTCCCATCGACATTACCCCGGACAACGAAGAACTCGAACTATTTCGCGATATGGTCTTACGTTTTTTGGAGCAGGAGATTATTCCGCATTATGAACAGTGGGAAGCAGACCACTTAATGCCCCGCGATGTTTGGAACACCTTGGGCGAAGCGGGTATGTTATTGGTGGATTTTCCAGAACAGTATGGCGCAGCCGCTGCCAGCTTTGATGTTTGCCAAATGATTCAAGAGGAAATGTGCCGTTTAGGACTACACGGTTTAGGCACTGGCTATAACATCCATTCCAATATAGTTGCCCCCTACATTCTAAACATTGGCACCGACGAGCAAAAAGACCAATGGCTGCCACCGATGGTCAGCGGCGAAGTCGTTACCGCCATCGCTATGACTGAACCCGGCGCCGGTAGTGATTTAGCCGGTATGCGCACCAGCGCCATTCGTGATGGGGATGAGTATGTGATTAATGGTTCTAAAACGTTTATCACCAATGGTATACACGCTGACATGGTGATCGTTTGCGCTAAAACAGCCCCGAACGCGGGCTCAAAAGGGATTTCATTATTCATGATTGATACTTCTCTAGACGGTTATGCTACCGGTAAGAAAATTGAGAAAATGGGCCAGCACAGTAGCGATACCGCGGAACTCTTTTTTGACAATGTTCGCGTACCTGCGTCAGCGCTATTAGGTGAAGAAGGCAAAGGCTTTATTTATCTAATGCAGGAACTCCCCCGCGAACGACTTGGCTGCGCCGTACAAGCTATTGGTCATGCCCAAGGCGCATTAGATTTAACTGCCGCTTATGTCACGGAACGCAAAGCCTTTGGTAATTCTGTGAGTCAGTTTCAAAACACTCGATTTAAATTAGCCGAAGTCAAAACCGAACTGGAAATGTGCCGTGCATTACTGGAAAAACACATGGCCAAATTTTCACAAGGGAAAATGACGGTAGAAGATGCCGCCATGTTAAAACTGGCCTGCACAGAAATGCAGTTACGTATGGTTAATGAATGCCTGCAATTGTTTGGTGGTTATGGCTATACCGATGAATACCCTATTTCACGTTTTTATCGTGATGCTCGCGTCCAAACCATTTATGCCGGTAGTTCTGAAATCATGAAAGAAGTTATTGCCCGAGGTGTGGTTGGTCGATAAATTCGGATCTTTATTATTCTGCGGTAAACATAAGGATCAACAAGTTATAAACTGCTACGCACAAAACTACTATGCATAACAACAAGCTTAATTTTATGGATTTACAATCAACCGCAAAAACAGCACTCATACGGGCAATAATCGGGGCACCGGTGAAATAATTTCCCTCACTCTGGCTAATTAAATTAGCCAGATCCACAAAGAAGGTGAATGCAACAGCCAACGTACCAGTACAAGTTAACTGTGTTTACCACTCGCCCCTCCTCCCATTGATTTGAATTGATGACGTTCTATTTCCCTTTCGATGCTTGCATTTTTTTTAGCTTTCTTGCCAACAAGGCGCTATCGATGAGGGCGGTCAATGCCAAAAGGAAGAGGCCCAGTACCAATCGCAAATCACCCAGATAGAGTGCCGGCTCTATCGGAAATGCAATATTTTTATCCAGTGCGGCGGCTTTAAAATCATGCCTTCCAGAAAACGCAGGGTTGGTAACGATCTCCAGAAATGAACGACGGCTGCGATAGCGAAATAAGGCATTCATATCCCACTCTTCCGCGCCTTCTATCCCCGCTAAGTCCATGGCCCTGAACACGGCTGGCCCCATTACGGCGGGGTGAGAGGCACGAGCGAGTATGGCTGGGAACATATGTTCCATATACCTTGCCATCAATTGTTCGGCGTCTTCGCCGGGCTCTGCACCCTCAACCTGAGGAGGATTTTCGTTATAATCAACATTGTTAGCCATCAGGAACTGTTGGCCAGAATCCTCTCTTGCAAACTGTTCAACCATCGCAATCTCTTCTGGCTCACGGCCAGCGGCCGTCATGGTTGCGACGAACTGCTCGATCTCGGCATCACTTAAAGGCCCCTGCATGTCCGTGTACCAGGAAAAAAAGGCCAGGTAAATCAGCGCAAAGGGCAGCCAGATTTTTAATCGAGTTGACATAATGTGTACCTATTTTTTAAAAAAAAGACGGCATAAGTTAATTAAACCGATACCGTCACAGAGTGCGTCACAGGCTAGCGATCCGAATCTTGGCCTCGAGGGCCAAGTTCGAAGAACAATGTCCGCACCACTATCTAACTTATTACTCGGCAATCCCTGCCAGACGGCTGCGAATGATCCCTTCGGCGTCGCTCATTATGTTTTTGACCAAATCTTCACAGCTGGGAATGTCATTGATCAAACCACCGCACATTCCCACCGTCACCATGCCGGCCTCGATATCACCCGTGCTCCAGGCTTTCTCCTGATTGGCGCCCGACACCAGATGATGCACCTGGCCAAAGTCACCACCCGCTGCCTCGACCTCGACTACCTCATCTGCCACTGAATTACGGTAGACCCGTGCCGTGTTGTTGAAACTGCGGAAGATCAAGCGGGTCTGGTTTTCATCCATCTCTACCACTTTTTGTTTGATGCCCTCATGGACAGGTGCCTCCTGAGTCACCATAAAGCGGGTGCCCATATTGATGCCTTCACAGCCCAGGGCCAACGCTGCAACCAGGCCTCTACCATCGGCGATGCCACCGGATGCAAGCACTGGAATTTTGAGCGCCTGAGTTGCCGCGGGGAACAACACCAAGCCGCCCACGTCCTGCTCGCCTGGATGGCCTGCGCACTCAAAGCCATCGATGCTAACCACATCAACACCGATACGCTCAGCCTTCAAGGCATGACGCACGGCCACGCATTTATGAATCACTTTAATGCCCGCGGCCTTGAAGCGCTCCATAAAAGGCTCAGGACTGCGCCCGGCCGTCTCAACAATTTTTACGCCGCTCTTTATAATCACGTCCACATAATCGTCATAGTTGATCTCACTCGCCACCACGCCTACGGTCAGGTTGACAGCGAATGGTTTGTCGGTCATTGACTGGCAACGGGCGATCTCTGCCGCTAAACCCTCGGGTGTTGACTGAGTCAGTGCAGTCATCACCCCGAGAGCGCCGGCATTGGATGCGGCTGCCGCTAAATCCGCCGTCCCGACTCGCATCATGCCGCCGCAGATGATGGGTGTTTCAATACCTAAAAGTTCGGTTAGTCTGGTCTTCATTTTTACTACTCCAAGAAGTTTAATTTTCTGTGCTTAATATAAAGTCAGCCTATTGGTTCTGCCGACGCTCTAGTTGTCGCTGAATCTCACGGGCAAATAACCACAGACGGTCCTGTCCCCAGAGGGCTAATAGCTGTTCGCCCTGCTCGCTCAGCAACCGAAAGCTGGGCAGCCCCCAAAGACCAGCCTCGTACAGGGTCTGACGGTTTTGATCGACAATGCCTTCCCACTCCGATTCTCCGAGATGCTGTTGCGCCTCATTCCAATCCAGGCCAGCGGCCTCGACTACCTTGCGCAAACCTTGTTCACGGTTGGTATTCACCCCCTCGGCAAAGGCTGCACTGAGGAAACTGGAAAGTAGTTCATTGCCCCGGCCCTTTTGGCTGGCCCAGGGGTATAGTGAGTAACAACGACGCACAGGCTCGCCGATGGGATCATAGAAATTGCCATAGGGCACGCCCGCCTCTAAAGCCTCGCGCTGCGTATCGGCGAAGATGTACATCCCCTTTTCCGGAGTCGCTGGCACACCGCGCATCACCATGGGCAGTACCGGGCGTACGACAAGGTTTACTCCGGTATCCTGCGCCAGTTGCAGAGCGCGATCAAAGACAATCGAGGTATAGGGGCTGCGCAGGGAGGGATAGACCTCCAGCGTCAAACGGCCGTCATCTTTAAGCGGCCCAGCCTCCACGGTCGGGCGTGGCACCAGCAGTTTTTCTCCTGCCTTGCGATCGGCACCCAGCTCGGCCAGGCGCTTCTCCAGGTGATACAGGCGATCAACACCCCAGTACCACTCCTTGCCGTAGTAGAACATCGCACCGGAGTAATGTTTGAGTTGCTTGCGGCGGACGGTGCCTGCATCCAGACGAGCTTCCCGCTCGCGATCACTGGCGCAGCCCAGGCTCTCAGCCAGGCCCTGCAAGCGAGCCCGATCACCGGACCAGAGCGCATCGCCCACCTGAGACGCACACGCCACAAAGCTCTCACTATCTTGAGCCGCCAGCACCGCTGTCGCCAGCGCTACCAGTGCAGGATCCGGGGAATTCGAATGCTCGGGAAATTGCAGGCCATATTCCGGCGCCACATGGAAAGCATCATAGCGAGACAGTTGTAACAACAGATCCGGCTCGGGTAAGTTCTTGCCCTGGGGACCACGTACCAGGTGACAGACCAACTCGATATCGTAACGCTCACAGAACTGCTGCAAGATCTGAGCGGCCAGGTGACTGTAGCCATCTTCCACCTGATGAAAGTACTCCACCAGATGGGGTTCGCCGGCCTTACGCCGCGCCCGCTCTGTTTTTAGCCGCTGCTTTTGCAGTCGCTCCGGATTGCAGACTCGACGCAAGATAACAGACGTCAACCAGCGTAGCAGCGGGTTAGGGTCCATGCCAGCAAGCCCACCCTGATCTTTAAATTGCTCTGCCATAAGTAACCTTATCCCAGCTTTCCATCACAGCCGAGGCCAAGGCCTCAGGTGATGGCTTTCTAGTTTCATCAATTTACGCTTGCGTTGCTGTGAAGGGACCTTTGCCAAATGCGCCAAAGGTGACTTCGCCTTCAATGCCGTTGCTATTGCTGGTACCTGAGAATGTCAGAGTAACTGGCATCGGTTTGTCTACTTTAACGATCCAAGATAATTGATCACCGTCGGCTTTACCGTCTTCGATGCTGAACTCGCTACCGTCACTTACTCCCACCATTTTACCGGTCAGTTGGTTGTCGTCTTGTGCCAAAAATAGCTCAGACTCTTGCTTGCCCATTGGGGATTGGACGGACAGGTTATATTTTTCAAAATTACTCATTGGTATTCTCCAGTTGTTTTAAAGGTTTATATTTGCTCGCCACCGAAGCGGCTAATACTTCGACATCTAATTAGGCCAGTATATGAATTTGTCGCCATCTTCGAATCGGTCAGCGTTGGTTTTGTCTAGGGGCATCGCTGCCTCCACCGCTGACGGGTACAAAGGCTCTCGAGCATCACGTTGATGTGCATCGAGCAGCGCCATCAATTCGGTGAGTTTGTCGGGGTGCGATGAGGCGAGATTACTTTGCTCAGTCGGGTCCTCCGCCAGGTTGTACAGCCACAACGCTGCTTCCGGCCGCTCGGCAACCTGAAGTTTCCAATCCCCATCGCGCACAACCCGGTAGTGTCCACTCTGCCAAAACAGGGACTGACGATCCCAATCTTGAGCGCGCTCAGTTGTAGCCAGTGGCAACAGGTTCAGCCCGTCAATGGCGACCCCCTCCGGCGTTGACGCTTGTGCCGCCGCTGCCAGTGTCGGCATCATGTCAATATGCGCTACCGGCTCCTCGGTGATTGTTCCTGCTTTTATTCGTGCGGGCCATTTCATAAACAGCGGTACGCGTAGGCCGCCTTCGTATTGGGTACTCTTCCAGCCGCGCAGAGGCTGATTAACCTCAGGCAGACCAATATAGTGCGCTCCGCCATTGTCACTGGTGAACACTACGATGGTGTTTTCCGCCAGGCCTTCGGCTTCAAGCAACGCGTTAATACGGCCCACGCTACGGTCAATGGCACGAATCATAGCCGCATACACTCGAAGTCGATGCGGCTGTATATCACCGACTGCCTCATAATCTTCACGTGTTGCCTGCAAGGGGGTATGGACCCCCCAGTGTGCTAAGTAGAGAAAAAACGGCCGGTTCTTGTTGGCTTTGATGATATTAATCGACTCATCGGTCCAGTAATCGGTGAGGTAACCACGTGGCTCGAAGCGATCTTCATCGCCGGAGTTAAAGCTGTTGGCAAAACCCAGGTTCGCCCAGAGGAACATGTCCAGAGGATCAAAATCCAACCTGGCATTCACCACTTTGGGGTCGTCTTCAGGAAGATAGAGGCCATCGGCCATGAGCAAGCTCTGGTTAAAACCCTGCTCGTGTGGCGCCATACCATTCTTGCGCCCGAGGTGCCATTTTCCAATATGGAAGGTCTGATAGCCATGGTCTCGCAGCACTTCGGCTACGGTCACTTCCTCGGCCGGTAGGCCCTGCTCCTCGTAGGGCGGTTTCACCTCATCTATCTCTGGATAGTAGATTCCTGGAGGGCCGCCACGCCCCATACTGGCAGCAATGTGCATTGCTATAGGCGCCATGCCAGCAGGCATGGGCGTAAACGCGAAACCGGTCCGGGTGGGATAGCGCCCGGTCATCAGCATTGCCCGAGAGACCGCACAGGTGGCCGCACCGGAATAAGACTGAGTGAACGCTACGCCCTCGGCTGCCAGTTGATCAATATGGGGAGTCTTCACGCGCCCACCCGCCACGCCCCCGCCAAACGTGGAAATATCGTTATAACCCAGGTCGTCCGCAACAATCAGTATAATATTGGGCGGGCGTTCGCCAAGTTCGTTGCTGGCATGGGCTGGGCCCTCGCTTCTGGGGCCCTCACTCCAAGGGATAGCACGGGGTGGGCCAATGTCGTGCCCCATGGCCGACTTGATTTTCACCAGTGTTAGTATCAGGGGAATCTGGTTTACATAGGCAAGCCCCGCCAATAGCAGGATCAGGATGCCCCCGATCATTGATATTCTTTTCACCATGATTTACTCCAATCTGCTAGTGCATCCCTGAAGATCTGGGCGCACTCAAGGCGATTATCCCAAAGTGGCTAGCCAGCGTTTTATTTTAGGTTACCGCTACAGAGAAGAGTCTGTACGGTGCAATAAAAAAGAAGGCAAAGGCCGAAGCGTTTACCTTAAAGAGAGATCGTGATAACACAGCGCCAGTAAGCAAGCGTCCATGATGCTGAAACCTATCTATTTAAAACCGGGAGCTAGCCTACAGCTCCGACCCTAAAGTCAACCTCAAAGCCCTGCCATCACTGACAGGGCACTTGGCAAACGAGGCTTAGTCGCCAAAGTTGTAGCGAACCGTTGCTCCAAAAGTACGTGGTGCTGTAAGGAAATAAGCAGTTGCACCGGTAAGCGGAAAGGGTCCAATGCCACTGGCGTAGTCATCATCGGTGAGGTTCTTGCCCCAAAGCGAAATATCCCACTGCTCATTGCGCCAACCCAGCGTGCTGTTTACCAGGTTGCGGGTCTGCTGAACACTGTCTAGCGCAGCTACAGCGGCATCACCAGCATTACCGTGCTCGTCCATATAGCTGTAATCCGTACGCCAGTAAACACCGCCATCGGCTAACGGGAATACAAACGTGGCGGCCAGGTTGCCGCTGAGTTCGGCAGTGTATGGCAGGTTCAGACCCTTTGATTGGCCTTTGGTGAATTCGTAGCTATCGAGATATTGCAGACCGGCAGAGAGCGTCAAGAAGGGCAGCGGCAGCGCATCGACTTGTATGCCCAGACCGGAGACTTCTACTTCAGCGGCATTTTGAACGGCATTACCAAGTCCGCTGTCTAGCGGGATTGATTGCTGATATTCCTCAATGGTGGTCAAAAATGCAGTCGCATTGATACGCATCCGTCCATCAAGCAGAGTGGATTTTATGCCAAGCTCGTAGCTGAGTGTTTCCTCATCGTCGAATTCTCGCTCAGCTTCAAGACCACTCACCGAATTATAGCCACCTGACTTGGTGCCGGTAGAGGCGCTGGCAAACAGCATGGTATCGGGGTTGAGATCATAGGCAACGCGCAGTAACCAATCAGCATTGTAGCTCTTACGATCCAAGGTGGCGTCTATCGGGGTGGTGAAACCTGCGATAATGTGGCCGACGGGAACGTTAGCGCCGGGCAGAGGGCCAAGTAGGGGGTGCACACCAAAAGCGCCTGCCGGAATGAAACCTGGAGCAGTGGAATTTACTTCGGTCAGGAGATCTGCCTCTTTTTCTTCCTCGGTATAGCGCAGGCCGCCGATCAGGCGCCAGTCTTCGCTGATGTGCCAGGTCGCCTGCGAAAACACAGCGATGGTTTCCGCTTCCTGCTCGATATCAGCGGTAATATTGTCGCCTGCCGCTGCAGAAAAACCTATGGCTGGATTCCCTAGAACCGCACCGACAGCGCTGACAAAGTCATCCCCCAAAGAAAAAATGGGATTGCCATCTTTACCCTCTCGCGCGATCGTAGATTTGTAGTAAAACAGGCCTACCTGATAATCCAGTTGGTCACCGGCACTGGCGCTCAGTACCAGTTCCTGGGAAAAACTGTCACCAGAATGCATATCATCATGTGCCGCCAATATGTCCAATTGTGACCGGTCCGCATCCTGACCGACGGTGTACTCGTAGTCATTCCATGCGGTAATCGACTTCAACTCACCAAAATCGGTGTCATATTCGATGGTCAGGGAAGCCGCGTCCGTTTCCATCTCAAAGTAGGTTCTGTCGTTGGTGGCGATGTCGCGGTCAAATTCGTCGTTACTGTCAGGGCTAAAGCCTTGGCCGACAAGTAAACCATTAACAGTGTCAGACTGGATCGAGTCTGCACCGCAGCAAGCGGTATCTCTTTCAACATGACTGGCGCTAAACAAGAAGCTTAAGTTGTCACTAGGCTCCCACAATAACTTGCCCTGCAGATTACTGTCATCAGCATCGTCAAGATCTTTGCCACCACTATTATCATAATAGCCATCACGCTGGTTAATATTGCCAGCCAAACGATAAGCAACGGTGTCTGAAATCGGACCTGACACCGCCAAAGTGAGCTTAGTCATATCGTAGCTACCCTTGCTGGCTACGACAGAACCCTCAAAAGCTTCCAGGCTGGGGCGCTTGGTAACAATGCTAATAGCGCCGGCGTTAGTATTCTTGCCATACAAAGTACCCTGCGGGCCTTGTAAGACTTCGATCCGTTCAATATCAACAAGATCGGACATGCCTAAGCCACTGCGATTGAAATAGACACCATCAACGAACATGCCAACGGAAGGCTCCAAAAATGGATCTGCCTGAGCGGTACCGATACCGCGGATACTCATGCGAGCACTAAAGGGGTCAATGTTAGAGGCTACGGTCAGAGAGGGCGTTAAAACAGAGAGATCGTTTGCATCAGCAATACCAGCCTCCTGAATGACTGTTTCGCTAAACGCGTTAACCGACACAGGTACATCCTGCAGACCCTCCGAGCGCTTCTGAGCGGTAACTACAATTTCTTCCAGCATGAACGTTTCAGCATGTGCGCTTGCCAGCGCACCCATTGCTGTCATGCCAATCGTAGCCCTAATCGCTACGGATAAACTGTTTTTAAAAAGACTCTTTGTGGTGCCTCTCATGCTTTATTCCTCTTTATTATTAAACGCCTGTTTTATTTTACCCACACGCCAATTAGTGGCACTGTCAGCGCCATAAAATAAATAATACGTAGTGGCACTACTCGTGTCAACACATTGTAATCCTCCATAAAATCAGTGCAGTTATAAGTTGGGTACTGGGGATTTCCCCTCCAAATGTAACACTTCGCCCTGAGAACCCCGTGATTAGTGGCCCGTAGCAATTCGAAAATACATAGATCTGGCGTTTTGGCGTAATATCCTCCCTATCTCGCAACACCATTGATAAGTACCTCAACAGCGATATCGTTGAGCCCCAATATCCCAACCGCAAGAGGCGCAGCAAGCTTGACGACTAGGAGCTGACCCCAACCAACTGGCTGCACCGAGAGGCGAAGCGCCCTCGCAAGCAGCACCGTACCGTTAAGCAGCTCCACCACTATCGGGTGCAATTCCTCTCGACCATCGAGTTGGTGAACCTGCTTGAGCACGAGAAACAGGCCGGCAACCAGGGTAAGCTAGCCAACCGCCTCAGTCATACTGATCTGGTAATACTTGATGAACTAAGCTATCTACCGTTCAGCCAGGCAGGCGCGCCTTGCTGTTTCACCTGATTGGCAAGCTCTACGATTCTCGGCAGGATCCGGCTCGTAATCTATAGGCATAGTTATAACTTCATTACTTTCGTGCTGCTAAATCTGAGGGAAGGGTCAAATCAATAAGGAGTAAATCACGGTAGGGTCACTCGGATCTCACTTAGAAATTGCCACTTCCCTCACAGCAGTATTATACTATTGTAAAACCCCAATGATTATACTATGGTATAACTCCTGTCATTCGACCCTCAGGAGGATCTAGCCATGACCCAAATTGCAATACGACAATCAGGCGGTGCCAATATCGTAAGCATCCCTAAAGCCATTCTAAGCATGCTAGGCTTACACGTGGGTTCCTCCCTCGACCTTCGCGTTGAAGATAACCGCATAGTACTAACGCCAATCTCAGCAGAACCCACTTTGGAAGAACTACTCGCTGGCAGCCCCAAAAAGAATTTGGCGTTAACAGATGAAGATAGAGAATGGATTCAAGCCACTCCCATCGGCAAGGAAATATAATGGCATTTGTTCCTGATCAAGGCGACATCGTCTGGCTTGATTTTGACCCTAGCAGCGGTAAGGAGATTATGAAGCGACGGCCTGCTTTTGTGATCTCCCGTAAAGCATTTAATAAACACACGGGCTTGGCCATTGTAGCGCCCATAACCAGTACGATACGCAACATCAGTCTTGAAGTTGTGCTGTCAAATGGTCACAAAACTGAAGGCGCTATACTTGTGCATCAGTTGAAGTCCTTGGATTTTAAACAACGACAAGTAGAGCTTATTGAAAAATCGTCTCCAGATACGGTAAACGAAGTTACTACGATGGCAAAAGTTATTATTCAATAAGACTTACCGACTAACTCGGCTAGTGTTCGCTATGCTGCGTTATTGGCCTATAAACGCAGCGGCGACGCCTTGCTGGTTGAGATGCGAGGATAGGTTAGATGTTCCATCTCAAGAGCCTCTTGAGGGACTAGAGAGATCGACCGACTACAAGCTCGAAGGGGGTCGTCAAAGCTTCGTCTACAACGCTTTTGTAATTTTCGTGAGCTTGCGAACGTATAATTCACAAACTTGTATGAATGCTTGCTCCATATTGGCTGGACAAGGCGTCAAGGTCTAGCGGACTGCCTGCTACAAAAACCGTTCCATAAACTGTTATCTCCTCAATAGTATCATCGCTGATTGCGCTTTCAGTATGCGCCAGAAATGAGAAGCCAATCATTATTGCTGTACACTTACAGAAAGATAGAAGTTGTCTGTGGGTTGCCTGAAATGATTTGCTAATATCCATATATTTATCTCCGATTTTTCCACTAAGTACCAATTATTACGTGGACATGTAATCTATAGAGAGCATATCCAAACCCATAGGGTACGGGACTGACTCTCAGACCATTCTAATTTCAATTTGATGTCGGGGAAGCAATGCAAGAGAATTCCACCAAGATCCCTAGTAGTTACGTTCTCATTCCTTGAGGACAGTAATATTTACTTTGTTGACTGCTAAAGTCAAGAAAAATATTATGACTGTGGCTGTTGTGTTTTATTGCGACATTTTTAAACACTAGAATTGGGTGGTTCTCGTAACCCTGAGGGGTATCGACGGTACTGTCAAGTTACGGAATTCAAATGAATTTGTTGCTAATTTAACTGCCTATACTAAATTTTGAACACAGCCCACCCTACTCCATTCATCGAACGATCTTTCACGCAATACTCTGTAATTGCTAGCTTTCATTAGATGGCGACCAGGTTATTTACTACTCCATGACTGGAGAGAAATCGCTGAGTCTGGCCTTGCGATTTAAACCGTCTCATTTGTTTCTCCTGTTGTCTTGTGTAGTGCGAATTACTAAATTCGCGTAAAACCTTCCGTAAAACTACCTAAACTTGGGCGCAAGTTTAGTCTGGAAATATTAACTAGCGATCGGTCTAAAGCCGTATATCGTTCAGCGTGAATGTATTTAATCATCTGATGAAGGCGCTCATAGGGAGTCACCGGCCCCTTTGTACGGTTCATCTATTCACTGGCACGATAGCGAAGTCCTTACTGGATATGCATTCCGGATGAGCAGATAATGCTAGACGCGCAAAACTCCACACACCATCCTTGGTGACCGTAGTATTAATCGAAGTGCTCTTGGCTAAACCTGCAGCACCGTGCAACGCATTCTGTAGGCCATTAGATTCCGAGAGGCGTACTAGTTTAGGCAGAATCCATGGCGTATTTTCTAGCAACACAAGATCCCACTGCGGTTTAAGATCTACATCTGGGAATTATCGTTTACTACCGCCGCAAGTTTTCTAAACGGAGAACCGGTCTTTTTCATAAACATCCCTCATTAAGGAGGTAGTCATCTGTAAAAACAGGTACTTGCGCTTCTATTCCTTATTCCAACGGGATAAATAAGGAATAAAATATTATCAAAAACAATACGATACCAGCACCTTCCTTGTGCCCTTTTATCTTGCTCTAAAATTTTTTTCTCTCTCCTCTGTCACCATAATCTACAATTGACCACCCCATAATAAAAAATTGCGCACTGGAAATTAACTTGGAGAGTCTTCAAAAACTACCAGAGAACGGTTAGTATTTTCACTGAAAAATAAAGAAGGAAAGTCGAAATAATGGCGGACTAAATAGCTAATCGCAAAGCAATTCTATCGAATTTGAACTTGTAAAATGAGAAAACTCCTTCGCCCTGAATTCGTGCGAAGGAGCACTTTGTCAGCTATTTTGCATGCTGTGTTCAGAAAAAAACCTCAGTCACAAGCAGAATAAGGACAAATAGAAAGACCACATCACCGGTCATTTTGATGAGATTCATGAGTAAAGTTTCTCTGGTTCTTCGACCCTGTTGTCACGTATATCCTGCTGGATGCGCTGATAGATTTCCTCTCGATGTACCGGCGTTGAAAGAGGTGCTTCTATACCGATGCGTATCTGGCCGTGAGTTAATCTGAGCACCTTGATGGTAATATCGTTGCCAATCCTGACAACTTCTCCTTCACGTCGAGTAAGTATTAACATAATCATTCCTTTGCAATATTCCATAGTGTTAGTGTGCAGTTCGCTCGAAATATAGGCGAACGGATCTGTATCCGGACCCATTAGAGCGCTGACATTCGTTGAATTCAGAGTGTAGAGAAAGGGCCATCGAGGCGGAGCGCGGGAACGGTAGGGGCAAAACCATAAAAGGCAGGCACAAAACGACCAAAATCCGGCAAATAGATCCAGACTTTTATTTCTGCTCCAAAAACTTGGAGGCGAAGGGGTTTGTGCCGTAAACTCTCGTTTATGCATCGTTGTTAGTCTCTTAACAATGTTGCTAGCTGGCCTTCGGTGTATCAGCACCTTGGGCCAGCGCCTTTTATTCCTGTCTTACATCACGCTACCGCTCTCCTTTTTGAGGATTGGTAATTTGAGAATTCTTCGACCGTTGACACGCCAATCATTTCATCGATTTGCGTGTCAACGGTCGACTATTAGCTTTACTACTTTACGCAGTTTATACGTCAATAACAATCTGAGACCACTGTTAAAAAGTGTTTTCGGTAACATTTTTTAATTGAATTTATTTTCGTAATATCAATTATCTTCACCTATGATTTTTTATTTAATACAAAAGCATTAGAGCAATCCGAAAGATATATTACGAAAATATTCAACCCTTTTTCTCTACGCCGCGTGTCCAGGATTACACATTTCAAATGGCCTGCTCTTCGATGGAGGCACTCCCCTGCCCGCCCACATTCAGTGCTTGAATTGATATTGGAATGCGAGCTCTCGTGGTAGAAACTTGACTGTTCCGTCAACCGTTCTCGGCTATTTTGTCCGTTCAGAACAGACGCCCCACTGTTCTCAGGGATCTGGAACGGTGAGAACAGACGTTGTGTTGGTCAATGCTCTCCGCGAGGAGATTGCCAGGAACCGTGTAGTTCAGACTGCCAGTCGTCCCATTTATCAAGGGCCACCACGATGAATCTTATGGTGAGCCAGTGTCGGTATTGACTGGCGGGTTTTAGATCCTGGATCTGTTGATTGAGATACCAGTTGAGATGCTTAAGGCGTATTTGATAGGGTCCGATCTGAAACTTTTTGTAGAGTGACTCTGCAATGACAGTGGCCCTTTTCAGGTGCTCTTTAACCCGAGTGTTGCGATTGCCTTTAATACGATACGCCAATAAATGGTGCATCTGACACCGAGCATGAGAGAGAGTCGCAGGACGCATCTTACTTCGCCGAACCAACATAGGAAACGAGCACGTCGGCTCTGGAATGCCCGACCTCGAGGGCAATAATTAATCTGGCGCTGTGATCCAACTCACGAACGGCTGCTCTGAAACCACCGATTACTGGCGCTGGACTGCCGGTTATTTGTTGGTATCGCTCACAGGCATAAGCGGCACGCAATTCGTGGAAGCCACGGATTTCGGAGTCTCTTGTGGCAAGGCGCCACTGGCTGTTCGCATGGTCTCGCCATTGCTTAAAACTGACTTTCTCTGGTATAAGATTTTCACTGTTACCTTGTAGAGCCTTTGCCGCTTGGAGCGTGTTCAATGCCTCGGTGGAAACTGGCACCCAGCGATCAACACCCTTTCCTCGCCCACCTTTGGTGCCCCTTGTGACATTGATCTTGCCGTATTTCTCCGCTTCTCGTAGGGCAACTTTGGCATTCAGCAGAGAAGCTTCTTTGAATCGTAGGCCTAAATCTCTGCACAGTTTGGCAACCAGCGCTGTACGCGGTTCACCTTTCTCAGAGAAGTAACCAATGGGTCGGTCTAATGGCGACTGATTGACTGTAACGGGGGTTGTTGTGCGGATATTGTTACGCTTCCCGACGAGGGCGCAAGGCGAGATCACTAACACGCTATCCTTGCGCATCGACGACAACACGACATTGATTGTCGACAAACAATTTTGGGCATAACTCGCTTTTCGTTCGCCGGTTTTCACTTGGCCTTTCAGGCAATTCGCGTACTTAAGGATCGCCTCTTTGTCGACGTCCCTCGCATCTTTAATGCCTTGCGCCTTTAGATGATTCACAAACAAACGCCATCGCGCCTCATGGGCGGCTACGGTGGCATAGTGACCGTCTCCGTATCGATCCTTGAGCGCATTCTTGCCCGCGTAAGCGAGCATTTTCCCGTACCCAAAATTTCTTCCACCGCCAACTTTGCCCATCGTAATAACCCAAAATATGGTAAATGATAAATCGAATAGAGCGTCGATCGCGCTTCGCCAATACGTTTGGTCAGACGGTTTCCCGAGGGAAACTGGACAATGTGACTACCTATAAACGGCACTTCGGAACTCACTGACAAAAACAGCGAGCGGGTTGAGTGCGCTCAATAAACACGACGTTTTTGCGTGTGAATTGAGCGTTACGGGTAGTTTGTTGCGGTTGGCAGCGTCAAATCCGGTGGTAATGGTTTGATTGGATTGACTTTTTTCCTGACTGCCGGTACCCGTCTCTGTGTAGCTTTCGCTAAAACAGAGACGCCTACCTCCTTGGTACTGATCTTCTGCTTGGGTGTTCACCTCCTTCGTTTTTGAACATTTTGCGTTGAAGGGTGTTGACCAGTATTTTCCTGGTCAACAATGTAGAGACTGCTTCGCGATAAATCGCTGGCGTACACCCGAAGGTCTGTCTCGGTGCGCTCGGGTTGTCAGTGCGTGTTGTGACAAACACTGACGGGGGTACCAAGTAACCTCTTGGCAGAGGTGTCAGAGCTTGCTTACGCAAGTTCTGACAGGGGTACCGTTAAGGGTGTAACGGCGACACATAAAGTAACTACATTAAGAAGTAACCGCTGGATGATCGTCTACCCAAAAGCTTACACTCAACGAAGAACCTTATTTCCAGAAACGTAAACAACAACAGTGAAGTGGTTCCAGCATCAGAGCACGAACCGAACACAGAAAAAGAACTGATCCTCTCCAGTGCCGCAAGGATTTGACCAAGAAAACTTGGTCAAACACCTTACGACCCCGGCGAGCATCGAATTTTAAACTGCAAACTGCACCGACACATTGCCTACCACTGCATTACGCCTCTGAGGTAGATCAAGCCGTTTTACCAACGGCCATACAAAGCAATGGAGAATGTCATCAAGCATCAATGAATAAACGCCGTGCCTCTAGTCGAACATGACCTCACGGCCACAGTAGAATCACAAAACTTCTGTGACATAGGGGCTACCGATGCACGCACCGACTGCGAATATTTCAAGCTCCATAAACGCTAATCCGTTCACGCTCCTGCGCGGGTGGATATTCCCTGCCACATTTCCGCCGTGGCTGCGATAGATTCGTTGACCGTAGTCAGCATAGAACTCTGAAATAAATTTCCATTGAGGAAAAATGTAGGTCATACTTGTCGTTTAATGTAAATAAAATCCGTCCCTACAGGGCAAGCTTTTTTCGAGGGTCAATTGGCAATGATCGTCTGATCAAAAATAAATCAAGACAAAGCCTGTCGTGGTTGTTTGATCAAAAAGTGGCCTGTTTACACGTAAAACAGACTACATTTTGATCACCCATCTTTTTCTGCTCTTTTTCCCAACGACAGTGCCAGAATCATAAGCCCCGAAAACGGCGTTTGAACCATTTCCAATAGCACACACGAAAGAGCTCTTAACCTCAAAAACACTAGCAGTGATGTTTTTCGATAACAATTAATAAATGACAATCATTTTGATAAAAAAATCACCATAATCCTGAAAATTCGTTATACAGGAACTTGTAAATTTACACACCAGACTATCGCGACACTCTCTGTCTTGGTTTATCAGGGCCACTCAGTTAATGCATCGCGAACATAAACTTTATAAAATTTTCAGAGCCTTTCTGATAGCGCGAGATAACTCAGAACGAATTCAGATAACGCCAGATAAAATTTCTCCCAATATTTAAAAAATATTATTTGTTTGGAAAGAAACGACACAAAATAAGTCGCCCAAGAAAACCTCTCGACACAGACTAAAATTTCAAGTCCATCAAGACTAAACCACTACACAAGCTGTCTTGATTTCCTATTGCATATTCTTTTTTGGCCCTATACCTTCCAACTATCTCCAACAATAAATGTTGAATGTATTCGCCCGTAGATTTTCCAGTGACACAACTTGAAATTTAGGTTCTTTAAAAAATGTAACGTTATCTCTTGATTGAAAAAATATAATCGCTATCGTCAGTAATCATTTGGCGCGCTAATTTAGTCATCAGATAAACAATCATTTTATTCAGGGGCATAATTTAGCCGAGGATAGATATGGATCCCCCTAAGCAACCTGCACTTCCTCTCCCCCACGCTCGCTGTCTCAGCCAACAGCAAGCCGCCAATTACCTCGGCATAGGAACCACACTTTTGACTGAGATAGGGCCACCAGCCGTCCGACTTGGTCGTCGCCGCGTCTACGATACAGTTGATCTTGACCGCTGGTTAGACGATTATAAGGCCAGAGGGCGGGCCATTAAGGAGGAACTATGGCTCGAGAACGTGGACTCTATCGGCGGAAAGACTCGCCGTACTGGTGGATCGATGTCGTCCTGCCGTGTGGACAGCGAGTATGTCGCAGCACTCGGCTTAAAGACAAAGACGCCGCCAACGAGTACTTAATCAACCTCAAAGCAAGCGCACACAAAGCCCTGCGGGATGGCGTTCCCACAGAGCATTCGTGGCGTGAAGCGGTGGTGCGCTACCTGGCTGAAAATTCAGGTAAGCGTACCCTTCAGGCAGATATCGACAACTTGAAGAAATTGGATCCCTTTTTGGGGGAGCTCAATTTGAAGCAAGTGAATATGGATGCGATCTGGCCGTTTATTCATCTTCGTCAAACCGAGCACCGCGTTGCCAACGGCACAATCAATCGTGCACTGGAAGTGGTGCGACGTATTTTGCATTTGGCGCGAGATGAATGGAATTGGGTGGAACGTTTTTCAAAGCTGCGGATGCTCAAAGAGCCGAAGCAGCGGGTTCGATTTTTACAGCGTGAAGAAGCCGATCATTTGCTTGAGGAGCTACCAAAACACCTGTGCCCTGTGGTGCAGTTTGCGTTATCAACGGGTTGCCGAATGGGCGAGATCGTGAACCTGGAATGGAGACGGGTGGATCTGGACCGGAGGGTGGCTTGGCTCGATCATGGCACGACCAAGAATGGAGAAGGTCGTGGCATACCACTCAACAACGATGCCGTACTCGCCTTACGGGAGTGCGTTGGCAAAAGCCGTCAATGGTGTTTTACCTTTGGAGGCAAACGCATGGATCGTGTTGGCTCAGCGTGGAAGCGTGCTCTGATAAGGGCAGGGATTACAGAATTTCGGTTTCACGATCTTCGCCACACCTGGGCCAGTTGGCATGTGATGAGTGGTACCAGCTTGCAGGAATTAATGGAGCTGGGTGGCTGGAAATCGTATGAGATGGTACTACGGTATGCGCATTTAGCACCGGAGCATTTATCGACGGCGGCGTCCAGAATAGAGCGCAAAATGGAGATCGTAGAGTTGAACCCTACGAAAACTCTACGTTAGAAAAAACAAAGGACCTACGCTTTCACGTAAGTCCTTGTTTTATATGGTGCACTCGGAAGGATTCGAACCTTCGACCGCTCGGTTCGTAG
>Ga0105350_10000568_pt1 | contig 24431 bp, 22 predicted proteins | sample EN1Hudsemesocosm_FD_83506 | JGI IMG/M metagenome (GOLD analysis project Ga0105350, IMG submission 83506) | Methane-oxidizing microbial communities from mesocosms in the Hudson Canyon - EN1E Hudson Canyon | ecosystem: Environmental > Aquatic > Marine > Cold seeps | place: Hudson Canyon... | reverse complement strand
GTTATCAAAGCAAAAGAAATTGTCCAGCACGGTGAAAATGTATTGTTATCACCTGCATGTGCAAGTTTTGATATGTTTGCTGGTTATGCTGATCGTGGTGAAGTATTTGAAGCACTGGTACAGGCGCATTGTAATGACTAATGCTTCTTTAACATTTGATCGAACATTGTTATTTGTTGTTACGGCAATTTTAGCCTTAGGTTTGGTTATGGTGGGATCTGCATCAATTAATATTGCTGCAAGTCAATTTGATCAGCCCTTACATTATTTTAATCGCCAAACGATTTATGCCTTAATTGGACTGACGGTGGCATGGTGGGTGGTATCAGTAAGATTATCATTTTGGCAGAAGTTGGCGCCAATGTTATTAGTAGCCGGTATTGCTTTATTAGTATTGGTATTGATACCTGGTATTGGACGTGAAGTGAATGGTAGTCGTCGGTGGTTGCCGTTTGGCCCCATCAATGTACAGGTGGCTGAGTTTATTAAATTATTTGCCATTATCTATATTGCTGATTATTTACAACGTCATCATGGACAATTAAAAGGCTCATTTTTCAAAGTGCTCGCGCCATTGGGATTATTAGCTGTAGCGGCTGGTTTATTGATTGTGCAACCTGACTTAGGCTCAGTTGTGGTGATTCTATCGACTGTATTAGCGATGTTGTTTTTAGGTGGTGCACGCTTAGATGTATTTGCAGCTTTGACAGGGTTTTTAGCACTGTGTTTCACTGCTGCTGTTTATTTAGCGCCTTATAGAATGTTGCGTTTACAAAGTTTTATGGATCCATGGGCGGATCCATTTGGTAGTGGTTTCCAATTGACACAAGCTTTGATTGCATTTGGCCGTGGCGATTGGTTGGGTGTCGGTCTAGGCAGTAGCATGCAAAAACTGTTTTATTTACCAGAAGCACATACCGACTTTTTATATTCTATATTAGCTGAAGAGTTAGGTTTGATTGGTGCGATGAGTGTCATTGTATTGTTCTTTATCTTTATCTGGCGAGCATTAGCCATTGGCCGTGCCGCTGAGTTAGCAGGGCAAGTATTTGGTGCTCAAATTGCCTATGGCATCGGTATTTGGTTAGGTTTGCAAGCCTGTGTAAATATGGGTGTGAATATGGGGGCTTTGCCTACTAAAGGGCTGACCTTACCATTAATGAGTTATGGCGGCAGTAGCTTGGTGATTGTTTGTGTTGCTATTGCTTTATTGCTGCGAGTTGACTTAGAAACACGCTATCCAGAAAAAGCAGCTGCGAGGGTGAAACGATGACCACTCGCATATTGATTATGGCTGGCGGAACTGGCGGGCATGTTTTCCCTGCATTGGCTGTGGCTGATGAATTACGATCTAGACAACACAGTGTTTTCTGGATGGGTACTAAAAAAGGAATTGAAGCGAAGTTAGTGCCTACTGCTGGTTACCCTATCAGCTATATTTCTGTACAAGGTCTACGTGGTAATGGTTTGGCGGGGTGGTTATTAGCACCGTTCAAATTAGTAAAAGCGATTGCAGAAGCCATGTCAGCAATTAAACAAATTAAACCAGATGTGGTGCTTGGATTAGGTGGTTTTGCCTCAGGTCCTGGTGGTGTGGCAGCAAGACTAATGGCTAAACCGTTAGTGATTCATGAGCAAAATGCAATTCCTGGTTTAACCAACCGTTCATTATCACTATTAGCAAAACGTGTATTACAGGGCTTTCCAAATAGCTTTAAACCATCACGTCATGCTGAGTGGGTCGGTAATCCTGTTAGGGCAACAATTGAAACACTCGCAGCACCAGAGCAACGCTTAGCACAGCGAACTGATTCAATCCGAGTATTAGTTTTGGGTGGGAGTTTGGGTGCCAAATCATTAAATACAGTATTACCAGAAGCATTTGCCTTAGTAGATACAGATATCAACGTTAAACATCAATGCGGTGTTCGTCATCTTGAAGACTGCCAAAAAAATTATGCAAGTTCTTCTGTCACAGCAGATATCACAGCATTTATAGATGATATGGCTGAGGTGTACGAATGGGCTGATTTAGTTATTTGTCGTGCTGGTGCCCTGACCGTTGCAGAGATTTCAGCCGCTGGTGTGGCAGCATTATTTATACCATATCCTTATGCTGTTGATGATCATCAAACACAGAATGCTAATGCATTAGTCAATGCAGGTGCAGCACGGTTAATACAAGAAAGTGACCTCACAGTAACGTCCTTTGCGACAGAAATTGAACAATTAGTCAGTGATAGAAACTTACTAATGACCATGGCCAACAAAGCACGTGGTCAAGCAAAAACAGGCACCGCACAGCAGGTGGCTAATATTTGTCTGGAGGTGGCGCATGGATAAATTAACATCTGCAATGCAAAGTCGCGTTAAACATATTCACTTCATCGGTATCGGTGGTGTGGGAATGGGCGGTATTGCTGAAGTATTATTAAACCTAGGTTATCAAGTGTCTGGTTCAGACCTTGCTAATAATGCATTAATTGACCATTTGCGTGAATTGGGTGCAAGCGTGATGATTGGTCACGATCCTGCATATTTAGATGGTGCTGAAGTAGTGGTAGTCACTACTGCAGTCAGTGAAGATAATGTTGAATTGCAGGCAGCAAGAGAACAACGTATTCCAGTTGTACCTCGTGCTGAGATGTTAGCCGAGTTAATGCGTTTTAGTTACGGTATTGCTATTGCAGGTACACATGGTAAAACAACAACAACTAGTTTGGTTGCAGCCCTTTTAAGTGAAGGTGACTTAGATCCTACATTTGTTATTGGTGGCCGGTTAAATAGTGCCGGTAGTAACGCTAAGCTTGGAAGTGGCAGATATTTAGTTGCTGAAGCTGATGAGAGCGATGCCTCATTTTTATACTTACAGCCAATGATTTCAGTGGTGACCAATATTGATGAAGATCATATGGCCACTTATGACAATGATTTTGAGAAGTTAAAAGCAACATTTATTGAATTTTTACATCACTTACCATTTTATGGTCTTGCCGTGATGTGTATTGATGATCCTGTTGTTCGTGAGTTATTAACCGATGTGATTCGACCTGTATTGACTTATGGAACAGATGAGCAAGCTGATTTCCAACTTGTAAATTTACAGCAACAACAAGGTCAAAGCCATTTCAATGTTATTGATAAAAAAGCAGGGCATACATTCCCCATCACATTGAATATGCCAGGACTACATAATGCCTTAAATGCCACGGCAGGGCTGGCTGTAGCAAGAAATCTGGGTGTGTCAGTGGAGGCGTGTCAACATGCACTGCAAGAGTTTTCAGGTGTTAATCGTCGCTTTAATTTATTAGGTGATGTACAACTTGAGCAAGGCACAGTAGAACTGATTGATGATTATGGTCATCACCCAACAGAAATAGCCGCAACACTTGAAGCCTTACGTTCAGGCTGGTCTGATAAGCGTTTAGTTGTGGTGTTTCAGCCTCATCGTTATACACGTACTCGTGATTTATTTGAAGACTTTGCCCAAGTATTGTCTTCGGTAGATGTACTACTTGTGCTGGAAGTTTATCCAGCAGGTGAAAGTAAAATTGCTGGTGCTGACGCGAAGAGTTTATGTCGATCAATACGTTTGCGTGGACAAGTTGAACCAATCTTTGTTGAAAATAAACAAGCCTTATTTGATGTTTTACCTAGTGTATTAAACGATGGTGATGTCGTTGTGACCTTAGGTGCGGGTGATATTGGTAGCATGGCACGTGAACTTCCTATGCAATTAGGAGGGACAAGCTAATGTTCCATGATTTGCAAGGTGAGTTAAAGCTTAATGAAGCATTGTCTAAACATACGTCATGGCGTGTGGGTGGCATTGCACAGCGCTTCTATCGCCCTAGTAATGTCAAAGACTTAGCCTTATTTCTATCTCAACTACCCACTCAAGAACCCGTATTATGGTTAGGTTTGGGTAGTAATTTATTAGTACGTGATGGTGGTTTTGCTGGCACAGTGATTGCGACCGCAGGTACTTTGCAAAATGTTGCAGTGAATGGCCAAGAAGTAAATGCAGAAGTGGGTGTTTACTGCGGTAAACTAGCCAAGTTAGCTGCACGATCAGGTTTAACAGGAAGTGCATTTTTAGCCGGTATACCCGGTACTTTTGGTGGTGCATTGGCAATGAATGCAGGCGCACATAAAAGTGAAATATGGCCATTAGTGGCAGAAGTCACCACAGTAGATCGCCAAGGTGTATTAAGAATACGTACACCAGATGAATTTAAAGTTAGTTACCGACATGTGGAAATGCCTGCAGAAGAATGGTTTGCCTCAGCTAAACTTAAACTTGACTTGGGTAATGCTGAAGATGAAGCGCAGCAAATTAAAGACTTATTAAAACGCCGCAATGTGAGCCAGCCAACCAATCAACCTTGTGCAGGTTCTGTGTTTAGAAATCCTCAAGGTGATTTTTCAGGTCGATTAATTGAGCAGCTTGGTTTAAAAGGGCTACGCATCGGTGGTGCATCGGTATCAGAAAAACATGCCAACTTTATTGTCAATGATGGCTCTGCATTAGCATCAGATATTGAATCTTTAATTATGCTGGTGCAACAAAAAGTAAAAGATGAAACAGGCGTAATGTTGATCCCTGAAGTTCACATTGTCGGGGAGGTAGCATAATGAGTTCAATTAGCACTGCTGCTGACTTTGGTCGTGTCGCTGTATTAATGGGTGGGCAATCAGCTGAACGTGAGATTTCACTCAAAAGTGGTCAGGCCGTATTAGATGCATTGCTTGCTCAAGGAATTGATGCACATAAAATTGATGTCGGTCAAGATGTGAGTATGCAGTTGCAGGCCGGTAATTTTGATCGTGCCTTTGTCATATTACATGGCCGTGGTGGTGAAGATGGCGAGATTCAAGGTGTATTGCAATCACTTGCTTTGCCTTATACAGGTAGTGATGTGACCTCTGCAGTGCTGTCAATGAATAAGAATATCAGTAAACAATTATGGCGCCATCAAGGTCTGCCTACTGCAGAATTTGAACAAGTGACGGCGGACAGTGATATTGACAGCCTTGTTAACAAACTAGGTTTACCTATTATCATTAAACCAGTGAACGAAGGTTCGAGCATTGGTATGACAAAGGTTAAATCGGCTGAAGATTTATACGCTGCAATCACATTAGCCACAGAATTTGATGCAGAAGTAATCGCTGAAAAATGGATTGAAGGTGAGGAATACACTGTTGCAGTATTAGCAGATCAAGCATTGCCGGTTATTCAGTTAAAAACACCGAATGAGTTTTATGACTATGAAGCGAAATATCAAGCAAATACAACAGAATATTTATGTCCATGTGATTTAACTGAACAAGAAGAAAATCAGTGTCAGCAGATTGCATTACAAGCCTTTGCTAGTTTGAGAATGAGCGGCTGGGGACGCGTTGATTTTATGCGTGATCACACTGGCCAGTTTTACTTATTAGAAGCCAATAGTATCCCTGGGATGACCGACCATAGTTTAGTACCGATGGCTGCAAAACAAGCAGGTTTAAGTTTTCAACAACTGGTCTGGGCGATATTAGAAACAAGTGTTGGAGGGGCTAATAATGGTTAAAGCCCGTAATAATAAAGGTGCAACACGTAAGCCTGTGCGTAAGCAGCGTCAAGCAATAGCTTGGCAACAATGGCTTAGACATATGGTGGTGTTATCGGTAGTTGTTGGTATTGCAGTAGCGACTGTGTGGTTACAACAGGAAGATACCTTACCTATTTTACATGTCAGTGTAGATGGTGATTTTAAACATGCAGATAAAAAGGAGTTAGTGAAACGCGTTACTCCACATGTTACGGGTAGTTTTATCAGTGTAGATGTAGCCAAACTACGTGAAGCGGGCGAGTCATTGCCATGGGTGAGGTTGATTCAGGTAAAAAGAAGCTGGCCAGATAGTTTGCATTTGGTAGTTGAAGAGCAGCAAGCCGTCGCACAGTGGAGTAAAAATGCTCTAGTTGATGTCGATGGCAACTTGTTTTTCCCTGCTAAAAAGACATTTCCAGCAGGCTTAGTGAAATTAAGCGGACCTGATGGAACAAGTCAGTTAATGACACACCATTACGCAGAGATTACGCGGAAGTTTTCAGCAATTGGCTTGCAAGTGAATAAAGTAGCCATGGATAAACGAAGAGCATGGGCTATTGAATTTAAAAATGGCATGAAGTTAATGTTAGGACGTGCTGATAATAAACAGCGAATTGAGCGTTTTGTAAATATATATAAATCAGGATTGCAACACTATCAGCAACAAATCCAGACGGTGGATATGCGTTATACCAATGGGTTAGCGATAGTTTGGAAATCAGGTGTACAACCTGACTTTAATGGGACGGTATGATGTCAAAAAGAAGTGAAAGAGAACTTATAGTTGGATTGGATATCGGCACGTCGAAGGTGGTGGCAATTGTAGCGTCACCCAATTTAGATGCTGGTCCGCAGGATAACGCTTTAGATATTATTGGTATTGGTTCACACCCTGCACGAGGAATGAAAAAAGGCGTAGTGGTCAATATTGAATCGACAGTACAATCTATTCAACGGGCTGTCGAAGAAGCTGAGCTGATGGCTGGCTGTCAAATTCACTCGGTTTATGCCGGAATTGCCGGTAGCCATATTCGTAGCTTGAATTCACATGGCACTGTGGCTATTAGAGATAAAGAAGTCACGGCAGGTGATATTGATAGAGTGTTAGATGCCGCTAAGGCCGTTCACTTTCCAGGTGATCAACAATTACTACATGTTTTACCGCAGGAATATCTGATCGATAACCAGGAAGGTATTCGTGAGCCAATCGGCATGTCAGGTGTCCGTTTAGAAGCAAAAGTACATTTGATCACAGGTGCTGTGAGTGCTGCACAAAACATTACTAAATGTATTGAACGCTGTGGCTTATCAGTAGATGGCATCATTTTAGAGCAAATGGCTTCGAGTTATTCGGTACTAGAGCATGATGAAAAAGAATTAGGTGTTTGCTTAGTTGATATCGGTGGTGGAACAACGGATATCGCAGTGTTTATTGATGGTGCAATTCGTCATACTGCCGTGATTCCAATTGCGGGTGATCAAGTGACCAATGATATTGCTGTGGCACTTCGTACGCCAACACAATATGCCGATGAAATTAAAATGAAATACGCCTGTGCATTGACACAATTGGCGCGTGAAGATGAAACGATCGAAGTGCCAAGTGTAGGCGATCGTCCACCACGTCAATTAGCTCGTCAAACATTGGCTGAAGTAGTTGAGCCACGTTACGAAGAGCTGTTGATGTTGGTGCAAGCAGAATTAAGACGCAGTGGCTTCGAGGAGTTGCTCGCAGCAGGGATTGTTTTAACAGGTGGTAGTTCGAAAATGGAAGGTGTGGTTGAGCTAGCTGAAGAGGTGTTCCATTTACCTGTTCGTTTAGGATTACCACAACATGTAGGTGGCTTAGTGGATGTAGTGCGAAATCCCATTCATGCAACGGGTGTAGGTCTGTTGTTGTTTGGCAACCAAGAAGAGTCACTTGGTCATACCGAGACCAAAACAGCAAGTGACTTTAAAGGGGTGTTGGCACGGATGAAAAGCTGGTTCCAAGGCAATTTTTAATAGTTTTATAAATACGACAATAATAAAAGTAAAATCTGGGGAGAGAGAAAATGACATTTGAATTAATTGATACTTACACTGAAAACGCAGTAATAAAGGTGATTGGTGTAGGTGGCGGTGGTGGTAATGCACTTGAGCATATGGTGACTAATGAAATTGAGGGTGTTGATTTCATTTGTGCAAATACCGATGCACAAGCATTACGTAAAAGTTCAGCAACAACACAATTACAATTAGGTACTGATATTACTAAGGGATTGGGTGCGGGTGCTAATCCTGATGTGGGTCGTCAAGCTGCCTTAGAAGATCGTGAGCGCATTATGGATGTAATTAGTGGCGCAGATATGGTCTTTATCACAGCAGGAATGGGTGGTGGTACTGGTACAGGTGCTGCACCAGTCGTTGCTCAAGTGGCAAAAGAAATGGGTATTTTAACCGTTGCCGTTGTTACTAAACCTTTTCCTTTCGAAGGTGGTAAACGTTTAAAAATTGCTGATGCTGGTTTAGCAGAATTGAGTCAACATGTGGATTCATTGATTACTATCCCGAATGAAAAATTATTAGCAGTTCTAGGTAAACAAATGAGTTTGCTGAGTGCATTTAAAGCCGCGAATGATGTGTTATTAGGTGCTGTGCAAGGTATTGCTGAATTGATTACACGTGAAGGTATGATCAATGTGGATTTCGCCGATGTACGTACGGTAATGTCTGAAATGGGTATGGCAATGATGGGAACTGGCCAAGCATCAGGTGAAAACCGTGCTATAGAAGCAGCAAAACACGCTGTCTCAAGTCCATTATTAGAAGATGTCGATTTAGCGGGCGCTCGAGGTGTATTAGTTAATATTACCGCAGGTCTTGATATGACGATTGGTGAGTTTGAAGATGTGGGTAATACCGTTAAGGAATTCGCATCAGATGACGCAACTGTTGTTGTCGGTACTGTTATTGACCCAGAAATGACAGATGAAATTCGAGTCACTGTTGTTGCAACAGGTTTAGGCGCACAAAGTGTTGCAGCACTTGCTGTTGTACCCACTGCAGCTGAAGCAGCACCTCAAATTGAGATAGTGAAAAAGCCTGTCGATATCGATTATGATATTCCAACAGTGAAACGTAAAGAAGAGCAAGCACAGCAAAAGCAAGTGTCTAATGGTGATGTGAATATGGATTATTTAGATATTCCAGCCTTCCTTCGTCGTCAAGCAGATTAAGGGAAACTAACTGTACCATGTGCTGATGTGATATTATTGCGCAAATATTTATGTCGATAGAAGGGGGTGTTACGCCGTGATTAAGCAAAGAACATTGAAAAATGTTATTCGAGCTACCGGTGTTGGGTTGCATAGTGGAGATACTGTTTATCTTACATTGCGGCCGGCTGCCCCAAATACAGGCATTATTTTTAGACGTATTGATCTTGATCCCGTGGTTGAAATTGAGGCAAAAGCAGAAAATGTAGGTGAAACTGCATTATCAACAACCTTAATTCAACATGGTGAACGCGTTTCAACCGTTGAGCATTTATTATCCGCATTTGCTGGCTTAGGTATCGATAATGCCTATATTGATCTTAATGCCGCTGAAGTGCCGATTATGGATGGCAGCGCTGGCCCATTTGTCTTTTTAATTCAATCAGCAGGAATTGAAGAGCAATCTGCGCCGAAGCAATTTATTCGTATCACTAAGCCCGTCGTATTAGAGGATGGGGATAAGTGGGCTAAGTTCGAACCTTTTGATGGATTTAAAGTGTCATTTACCATCGATTTTGAACATCCCGCTTTTACTGGCCGACCACAACAAGTTGATGTTGATTTCTCCTCCACATCATTTGTTCGTGAGGTTAGTCGTGCTCGTACGTTCGGCTTTATGAAAGATATTGAAAAATTGCGTGAAAATAATTTAGCATTGGGTGGCAGTATGGATAATGCCATTGTTGTTGATGATTACCGTGTAATGAATGAAGACGGACTCCGCTATGAAGATGAGTTCGTTCGTCATAAAGTACTTGATGCAATCGGTGATTTGTATTTACTTGGCCATAGTTTAATTGGTGCTTTCAGTGGCCATAAATCAGGCCATGAAGTGAATAATAAATTATTACGAAAACTGATTGTTGAAACGGACTGTTGGGAGTTGGTCAGCTTTGATGAAGAAAAAGATGCACCTATCTCATTTAGTCGTCCTGCAGCATCGACCGTAAATTAATTACTTTTCTGGCGACGTTTTGCCAGTCTTTCTAAAGCAAGCTTTAAGGGGCCATCTTCAATCGATTCAGCAGTTTGCTTGAGTGCATCCGCAGCTTCATCCGGTAGTGAAATCGTTGTTTCATTCTGAGTTTGTCGTAATGGCTGAGGTGGTTTTACTTTCACCTCAAGTTTAGTGACTGGCTGGGGCAAGTGTTTAGACAACGACTGGCATAATGTTTTAGCTTGGAAGCGAAGTAAACTGGCATAGTTAGCATTATCAGTGTGAACAACAAGTGTTTGGTCATGGATATTAGCAAGGTGACAATGTGCTGAAAATTGCGGTGGCATGACTTGTTGTAAAATATAGTTAAGTTGATTAAGCTTCTGTGCACGTTGGGTCAATTTATTAAGTCGACTATTTTGTGTGCAAACGGCGCTAATTCGTTGTGGCTTGTTTGTCATGGCTACCAATACTTTTTGGTGGAAGGGTGAAAATGCAGATAATTATTATACCGTCGAGTAAAGCGACACATAAACATTGGCACATTACACCAAGGATGCTTGTTTTATTAATGGTAGCATTGATAACGCTATTTAGCTTTATTATGCTGTCAATTGATACCAAACCTACACCATCTCCAGCGGCTTCTACGCCTGCCCTAATGCCTGTGCAAAAAGTCGACGCTAACACGCCTGAACAGGGCTCAAACCGTCAAATTCAACAGTATTATGCACAACGCTTAGGCCAATTACAGGCTGAATCGATTCGCTTAAAGGCGTTGACTGAAAGAATCGCAGAGATGGCTGGCATCGATACTACGGTATTTGAATTGGAAAATACACCTGCACAAGGTGGTAACGATATAACTAAGCTGGATAATGAGGCTATTAATCTCGAGCAAGAATTAGAACAACTGAGTTCGAGTTTTAAAATTAGCGAGCAAGACTTAGTCTTCTTACAAAAATTTTATATTACCAATAATAGTATTCAATCAGCGATCCCGCATAGCTCGCCATCAGAAGAAGGCTGGGTTTCATCATATTATGGTAAACGAATCGATCCCTTTAATGGCAAAACAGCATTCCACCATGGCATTGATATCGCTGGCAGACAGGGCAGTGCAATACTAGCAGTTGCAGATGGAATTATTACATGGACGGGACGACGTAGTGGTTATGGCCAGCTGGTTGAGATTGATCACGGTAATGGTTATGTCACACGCTATGCTCACAATAAAGAGCTTGTCGCTCAGTTAGGCGATAGAGTTACAACAGGACAGACCATCGCATTGATGGGATCAACAGGCCGTTCAACGGGTCCTCATGTGCATTATGAAGTGTTATTAGACGGTAGACCGATAAACCCCTATAACTTTATCAAGGGCTAAGCCTTGAGTTCTTAATAACAATCCCCATCATTATAATAAGACACTTTAGACCTATTACATTCTACGCGTTATAATCACGCGTTTTAGTACACTCATTTCCGCATGGATATTCGTAACATACAGGTAGTAACAAGCAATGGTAAGCACGTTTTTTAGCAAGATATTTGGTAGTCGTAATGCACGAGTGCTTAAGCAATTACGCAAGACTGTAGATAAGATTGCTAGTTTTGAAGCAGAGCTGCAACCATTGGATGATGCTGCTCTTACGGCTAAAACCATCGAGTTTCGCCAACGTCTAACTGATGGTGAAAGTTTAGACGACCTTCTTCCTGAAGCATTTGCAGTCGTCCGTGAAGCCAGTCAACGTGTATTAGGTATGCGTCACTTTGATGTGCAAATGATTGGTGGCTTCGTGCTGAATCAAGGTAAGATTTCAGAAATGCGTACCGGTGAAGGTAAAACCCTAGTGGCGACACTGGCTATTTATCTAAATGCATTAGAAGGTGAAGGTGTTCATCTAATTACAGTGAATGATTACCTCGCACAACGTGACTCGGAACAAATGGGCCAGTTGTATCGCTTTTTAGGTTTAAGCACAGGTGTCATTCTGTCTGGAATGGAGTCAGATGCCCGTCGTGCCGCGTATGCTTGTGATATTACTTACGGTACCAATAATGAATTTGGTTTTGATTATTTACGTGACAATATGGCCTTTAGCCTAGAAGATAAAGTACAACGTAAATTACACTATGCGGTTGTCGATGAAGTGGATTCAATTTTAATCGATGAGGCGCGAACACCATTAATTATTTCAGGTCCTGCTGAAGATAGCTCAGAGCTATATCAAAGCATCGACAAACTGATTCCCAATTTATCTAAGCAAATTGGTGAAGGGGAAGAGGTTGAAGTCGAAGGTGATTACACTGTCGATGAAAAAGCGAAACAGGTTCACTTCACTGAAACAGGCCATGAAAAGATTGAAGACCTATTAACGCAAGCAGGTCTGCTCGCTGAAAATGCCAGCCTGTACGATGCGGTTAATATCAGCTTAATGCATCATGTCACTGCAGCGCTACGTGCTCATGTCTTATTTCAACTAGATGTCGATTATATCGTGCAAGATAATCAAGTGGTTATCGTAGATGAATTTACAGGCCGTACCATGCCGGGACGACGTTGGTCGGAAGGTTTGCACCAAGCTGTAGAAGCAAAAGAAGGTGCAGATATCCAAAATGAGAATCAAACTCTAGCCTCGATTACTTTTCAGAACTATTTCCGCCTCTATACTAAACTGTCTGGAATGACCGGTACAGCAGATACGGAAGCCTTCGAATTACAGTCAATTTATGGCTTAGAAGTTATCGTTATTCCAACACATAGAGATATGCAGCGTAAAGATGAAGCCGATCAAATTTACCTAACAACAGCAGAAAAGTACGATGCCATTGTGGTTGATATCAAGCAGTGTGTTGAAACAAAGCAGCCTGTGCTGGTCGGTACCTCATCAATTGAAAGTTCAGAATATTTACATAATTTATTAGTTAAACAGAAAATCACTCATGAAGTATTAAATGCAAAACAGCATGAGAGAGAAGCGCATATTATTGCTCAAGCGGGTAGCCCTGGATCGATAACCATTGCAACAAATATGGCCGGACGTGGTACCGATATCGTGCTGGGTGGTAGTCTTGATGTTGAGCTGCTCGCATTAGGAGAACAAGCAACTGAGGCAGACAAAGAAAAAGTAACTCAAGCATGGCAAATACGTCATGATGCTGTTTTAGCCTCAGGTGGCTTACATATTATCGGTTCAGAACGTCATGAATCACGTCGCGTTGATAATCAATTACGTGGTCGTTCTGGTCGTCAAGGTGATGCTGGTACCAGTCGTTTTTATCTGTCACTTGAAGATAATCTAATGCGTATCTTTGCTTCAGAGCGAATGGCTGGCTTGATGCAAAAATTAGGCATGGAAGAAGGTGAAGCGATTGAACATCCTTGGGTGTCACGTGCCATAGAAAATGCTCAAAAGAAAGTGGAAGGACATAACTTCGATATTCGTAAACAATTGCTTGAATATGATGATGTGGCCAATGATCAACGTAAAGTTATCTATGAGCAACGTGATGAGTTAATGGCTCAAGATGAGGTTGCCGAAACAATCGTTTCCATGCGTCAATCTGTATTAGACGATGCCATCAGCACTTATATCCCACCGAATAGTATTGATGAACAATGGAATATTTCTGGCCTAGAAGATGCTCTACGTGATGATTTTGCTTTAGACCTAAATGTTCGTGAATGGCTTGACCAAGAAAATGATTTAGATGAAGAAAGTTTACGTCAGCGTATTATCGATAAGGCTGAAACAGAGTGTAAAGCGAAAGAAGAAGCGGTTAGCAGTGAGTTAATGCGTAACTTTGAAAAAGCGATTATGTTGCAAACCTTGGATAGTCAATGGAAAGAGCATTTGGCTCAAATGGACTATTTACGCCAAGGTATTAACTTACGTGGTTATGCACAAAAAGACCCTAAACAAGAATTTAAACGTGAAGCTTATAATATGTTCACGGCTATGTTAGAAAGCATTAAACATGAAATAATTTCATTAATTTCTCGAGTTCAAGTGCGCGATCCCGAAGATGTTGAAGCCGTTGAAGAGCAGCGCCGTCAATCAGGTGAAGTTGAATATCAACATGATGAAGCTGAAGCTTTAGATGGTGGTGAAGAGCTGCCATCACACCAACAACCTGTCACTCGAGATGGTAAAAAAGTAGGCCGTAATGATCCTTGTCCTTGTGGTTCAGGCAAGAAGTTTAAACAATGTCACGGCGTTATTAGCTAATGCCGGTTAATTTATCTGCACCTACATCGACGTCTCTCTTGCCTATTGCTGGAATAGAGATTGGTATTGCCAGTGCAGGTATTAAAACGGTTGGTAAACAAGATCTAGTTTTAATAAAAATTGCTGAGGCTAGTGCAACTGCTGCGGTTTATACCAAGAATGCATTTTGTGCAGCGCCGGTGACTTTAGCTAAACAACATCAACAGCAGACATCAGCACAGTATTTATTGATTAACTCTGGTAATGCCAATGCTGGCACCGGCGAACGTGGCATGCAAGCGGCACAAGCTTGCTGTCAGGCTGTTGCAGAGGCGACTAATTCAGAGGCTAATACAGTACTACCGTTTTCTACCGGTGTTATTGGCCAGCAGCTACCCGTTGATAAGATGGTTCAAGCCATCCCACAGGCCGCTCAAAATCTAAGCAGTGACAATTGGTTTGATGCTGCTCATGCGATCATGACAACAGATACCATTGCCAAAGCAATATCGAAGCAAATTGAACTTGACGGTAAAACAGTCACTGTAACGGGTATGGCAAAAGGCTCGGGAATGATTCGCCCAGATATGGCGACAATGCTGTCTTATATTGCAACGGATGCGGCTATTGATCAATCCGTTCTAGATATGATGTTACAGCAGGCTGTTGAACAATCATTCAACAGAATAACAGTCGATGGCGATACCTCGACTAATGATGCCTGTGTACTGATGGCAACAGGGCATGCTGGAAATCAGCTGATAATCGATATTAATGATGCCTCAGCTCAGCAACTGTATACATTAATTGCTCAAATAAGCCAACAATTAGCACATGCTATTGTCCGTGATGGTGAGGGGGCAACAAAGTTCATCGCTATCGAGGTTGAGCAAGGACTTGATAGTGAAGAATGTCGCAAAGTTGCCTATACGATTGCTCATTCTCCATTAGTGAAAACCGCTTTATTTGCTTCAGATCCTAATTGGGGACGTATTCTTGCCGCCGTTGGTAGAAGCGGTATTAGTGAATTTGATTTATCAAAAGTGGCCATTTATTTAGATGATGTTTGTATTGTCAAAAATGGTGAACCTGCGATTACGTATACAGAAGAGCAAGGTCAGCAAGTGATGGATCAAGAAGAAATTACGATCAGAGTTGAATTAGGGCGTGGACAAGCTCAAGATACTGTATGGACATGTGATTTTTCCTATGATTATGTCAAAATAAACGCTGAATACCGAACTTGATTGCCTAGCATATAGATCTTTTATTCCAGACCAGCATTATTGTTGTACTCAAATGCTCACATTTTGCGTGCAAAAAATGCCTTGTTGTGAAATGAAATTTAAACATGCTAGGCAATCAGGTCGATCTTTTAGATGTAGGGCTAAGGGGTAAAAACATGGCAACAAATAAAATCACCACATTAAGCGAGTTTTTTCATCATAGTGGTGCCAAATATCGTGTTTTTGATATGGGCCGTCGCGTTGTTAAATTAAGCCCCGATGAATTTGTTGGTTTTGAATGGGCCAAAAAACCTTATCCTTACCCACTCAAAAAAGCAGCCTTATTTGGTATCGTTTTTTGGAATCCAAAACTGCCAGAAAACCGTTATGTTTGGTTTCTCAATTTCCCCCTTGATGAGCAAGGCCTATTAATTCAAGCAGCTCGCGATGAGTTTTTAGTGATGCTTTTGGATCGTGTCGGTGAATGTATGCTGGCCGAGGAAGCAGGTAACAATATTGAGGGTGCATTAAAAGATAGTCCATACACCTTTAAACCAAGAGAAGACCGCATGGCAGCCTTTAATGCCCAAGTCACCAAGAATTTAGCCGTCAAAGCATCACAGTATTTTGATCCTGCCTTTGCATATTTTACTGGTAAAGAAGATTTCAGTAACTGGCAGTCACTAGGTATGCAGGGTGTTGCGGATGTTGCAGCAAGACTGGATGATGTTGAAGAAACGCTGGGCTTAATAGAAGTAATTCCGAGCTTACCTGTTGAGCCTTTTGTTATGTTGTGTACTTTTCTGGAAAATGCACAACCCAGCGCTGGAATTGTTGAGCATTTAGCACAACGTCTCACCATGGAACTGCAAGAAAAAGAACCTGATATTCAACAAATTTGTGCTTGTTTACGGGCATCATCTAATAGTCCTGCAACAGGCTTAGTTGATCTAATGGTGAAACATGTATTGGAACATGATTGTAGCCGCGATATTGAAATATTAGCGACTATTTCTGGGCGAATTTGGCGTGTATTAGAACAAGACTTTATATGTACGCTATATGTCGAGCAATTAGCCAATAACAATGCAGGTCAAGAAGGTTTCAGTCAATTACTGGTCGATCTAATGTATATGCCAGGTTTAAGAGTTCATATCATGCAGGCATTACGCTCACCAGAGCGTTCACGTAAATTAAGCAAGGCCGTAGGCAAGATGTTTGGTTAACTAAAGGGATCAACGCTGTGGCTAGTTGAATTATTGATTCTAAACCAGCCTGCAATACTATAACGATCTTGTTTGGCCGCTAATACTTCATGTGGGAAACGATCACTTAAAAAGATCACCATTGTGCCAAATTTAGGTGATACACGGTGGATGATTTCATCACTATTTGGTGCATAGATCAGCAATTCGCCACCCTTGTCATCAGACCAGTCTGGATTGAGATAAAACACGGTGGTCAGCAGGCGATTAGACTGGCCTTTAAAGGCATCAATATGTCGTTGATAGTAACTTCCCTCAGCATAGTGAGCAAAGTGCGCCTCATAATCAAATAGCCCTAAAAATAGGCGTCGATTTAATTGTTCGCGACATTCTTCCATAACGCTAAGATAGGCCTGCTCAGCCAATGAATCATTGGCTAACCAACGGGTATTGTCATTACGCACTTGTGTTTTAAGTTGGTGATCATCATGGCGACCGATACCGGCTGCTTTGAACTGCTGAGCCGGTAACTGACTGATATATTGATAAAGTTGCTGTGTTATTTCAACCGCTAGGAAATTTGGCAAAATGATGCAACCCTCATCTGCTAATGCATCAGCGATTTGGTCATAGACGGCGTCTGTTAATAGAGATGAATGAGTCAAACGTATTCCTTAAAGTGACCAGAGTAAACCGATGGCTATTAATATTGGCGTCGCGATATTGACAGCAACATTTTTAGCCATTGCAGGTAATAATAGGGCAATATCATGCGGATTATTTTTGATAGCAAGGCTAGTACTCAGCGCTAAGACAAAGGGCATAAGTCCAAGTAAACTCCCAAGTGGTAGTAGATTAAACGCGACCGCGAATACTAAGCTTATATAGGCAAGTAGGTTGAAATATAAAAATAATTGGCTAGATTTTTGTCTTCCCTGAGAAATAACAAAATGTTTGCGGCCAAATTTTTTATCAACGTGTTGATCTGGAAATTGGTTTAATAAAAGCAGGTTATTGACCAAAAAGAAAATGGGTAGTGAGACTATAAACGCTTGCACGGAATAATGGCCGGTCAGGACAAAATTACTACCGACGATAACAATAGGACCAAAAGCTAATCCTGGGCTAATCAAACAGAGCCAAGGATAGCGAGTGAGTGTTTGGGTATAAAAAATGACTAGCAGTATACCAATCAGACCTAGAGGCAATAATGACAGCCCAGAAAGTGCAATGAAATAAAGCCCAATAAGGCTTGTTATGGCGAGTGTGAAAAAAGCAAAAAATAATACTGCTGGCGCGGCAGACGGGTTACTAGGTAGACCACCACTGCCGCCACTAAACGGAGTACGAGAGGTGTTTAGATCCAGCCCCGAGTGGAAATCAGCATATTCATTAAAGGCATTCACGCTGATGTGGGCCGCCAGTGCGGCAATAAAAACCAATAAGGACAGCGTGACATCAAGGAAACCTTGTTGCCAATAACTCAAAGCGTAAGCAAGTGATAATACGGCTGGCGTTAATAATAAAAAGGGAGGTCTGGCAGTGGATATAAGCGTGTGTAGTGTATTCATATTAGCCAAAAAACCAATAGGCCACAGTAATGGCGGCAATGATGCCGGCAATATCAGCGGCAAGACCACAGGCTGCGGCATGACGGATATTCTTGATGCCGACAGAACCAAAATAGACTGCAAGTACATAAAATGTCGTTTCAGTACTACCTTGTACAATGGATGACAGTCGACCGGCAAAAGAGTCAGCGCCATATACTTGCATGGTATCGACCATCATTGCACGCGCCCCACTGCCGCTGAACGGTTTCATCAGTGCCGTTGGCAGGGCATCAATAAATCGGTCATCGACATTCATTGCTAATACAATATGACGCAGTCCCCCAGCTAATAAATCTAAGGCACCACTGGCACGAAATACACCAATGGCCACTAACATCGCGACTAGATAGGGGATGATGGTAATGGCCGTTTCAAAGCCTTCCTTTGCACCCTCAATAAAAGCATCATAGGCATTCACCTTTTTGACCACAGCGCCTGCGATAAATAACATGACCAATGAAAATAAAATCACATTACTTATTAAGGCGGATTGAGCGAGCATATCGGCCTGTGGCAAAGTAGAAAAGTAGCCAAGTAAGCCAATAATGAAGAGGGTGAAACCACCGAGATAACTAACAATAACTTTATCAAATAAATTGATTTTTTGAATGGATGCAACAGTGATCAGGCCAATTAAGGTCGACGCATAGGTTGCGATTAAGATAGGGATAAATACATCGGTTGGATTGACTGCACCCATCTGAGCTCGATAGGTAAATATGGTCACTGGGAATAAGGTGACTGCTGATGTATTAATCACTAAAAAAAGAATTTGCGCGTTACTCGCCGATTCTTTAAAAGGATTAAGCTTTTGCAATTCTTTCATCGCCTTAATGCCTAAGGGCGTGGCGGCATTGTCTAAGCCTAATGCATTTGCTGATATATTCATCACCATGGCACCTAATGCAGGGTGGTTTTTTGGCACCTCAGGCATTAGCTTTGCAAATAAAGGGCTTAAACCACGGGTTAGTAAATCGATAAAACCACTACGTTCACCAATACGCATAATACCGAGCCACAAAGCGAGAATGCCTGTGAGTCCTAAAGATATTTCAAACGCTGTTTTGGATAAACTGAACATGGCTGTCATCAGTTGGCCAAAAATTTCAGTATCACCAAAGACAAATAGTTTTATCAGTGCGACAACAAAGGCAATGGTGAAGAAAGAAATCCAGATAATATTAAGCATGGAGGCTATTTTTACATGCTACTAGCAAGATATAAAGGGCTTTTAATTTTTTGATGCTTGCTTCGACAGGCTCAGCACGAACGGGGAAGACTCAGCACGAACGGGGAAAGCTCAGCACGAACGGGCAAGGCTCAGCACGAACGGGGGTTGACTCAGCTCGAACGGGGATGACTTAGCACGAACGGGCAAGGCTCAGCTCGAACGGGGAAGACTCACAACGAACGTAAATATAACAACTCCGTTCGCCCTGAGCTTGTCGAAGGGTAGATGACTCAATGCAAAAAAAAGCCCCCTAAGAAAGGAGGCTGATTCAGTATTACTTATGACTCATTATTACCACGTCTTGGGCTTGAGCGACGAGTCTTATCACGGTCGCGTGAGCGTGGTTTACCTGAACGTCGTGGTTTACGTTGTGGGCTATCTCCATCAGCTGCCGCAGAAGCATCATTATTATTTACAATGCTCATTTCAAGTTGTTTATTACACACCCATACTTTGCGTAGTTGTTGGAATAAATCTTTTGGCATACCTTCTGGCAGGTCAATCGTACTATAACTATCTTGCAGACTGATTCGGCCAATATCTTTACTATCAATACCCGCTTCATTAGCAATGGCACCGACGATGTTTTTAACTTCTACACCATGTGTTCTACCGACTTCTACTCGGTAAGTTTGCATGCCATCTTCACTGCGGTGCGGTTTGTCTTGATTACCACGACGAGGTGAACGTTCACGACTTGGTCGATCACCACGATCTGAACGATCTTTACGACCACCACTGTCACGTTCTGAACTTCGTTCAGCTCTTGCTGGACGAACATGAACAACAGGTTTAAGAGGGCGAGATTTTTGTACTAAATAGGTTAATGCTGCTGCAACTTCTAATGGATCAGCATCATGTGCTTCTTGATAATGAGCCATCACTTCTTGGAAGAAGCTTAAGTCTTGCGACTCAATTGTTTCGCTTAGCATTTGAGTAAACTGCATTACACGGCGATCAGCAATATCTTCTGTGCTTGGTAATTGCATTTTCTCAATCGGTTGACGTGTTGCTTTTTCAATTGCAAACAACATGCGTTTTTCACGAGGAGATACAAATAAGATTGCAGTACCAGTACGACCAGCACGACCAGTACGACCAATACGGTGAACATAAGATTCTGTATCGTATGGAATATCATAGTTAACAACATGACTAATACGTTCAATATCCAAACCACGTGCTGCAACATCAGTTGCAACTAGAATATCAAGCTGACCTTTTTTCATGCGTTGGATTGCTTTTTCACGTGCAGCTTGGTTCATATCACCATTAAGAGGTGAACTAGAATAACCACGCGCTTCTAATTTTTCTGCAAGTTCAGCTGTTGCATTTTTGGTGCGCACAAAGATAATCATCGCATCAAATTCTTCAACTTCAAGAATACGCGTTAATGCTTCTAATTTATGCATTCCCGTTACTTGCCAGTAACGTTGATTAATGGTTTCCATCGTTGATGTTTTAGATTTGATGCGGATCTCAACAGGAGATTTCAAATAACGTGTTGCAACACGATGGATTGGACCAGGCATTGTTGCTGAGAACAAGGCAACCTGACGTGCATCTGGTGTTTCTTTTAAGATGGTTTCAACATCATCAATAAAACCCATACGTAACATTTCATCAGCTTCATCTAAAACCAGTGACTTAAGCTCACCTAATTTTAATGTTTTACGGCGAATATGATCAAGGATACGACCGGGTGTACCAACGATGACTTGCGGATTACGTTGCATTTGGCGTAATTGAATGCCCATGCTTTGACCGCCGTATACAGGAAGTACATGTAGCCCTTTCATATGTTTCGCATAACCTTGAATTGCTTCGGCAACTTGAATAGCTAATTCACGAGTTGGTGCTAATACCAGCATTTGTGGCATTTTAGACTTTACATCAATACGACTTAAAAGAGGTAGTGAGAACGCGGCTGTTTTACCTGTACCTGTTTGAGCTTGGCCTAAAAGATCGCGACCTTCAAGTAATGGGATAATACTTTGCGCTTGGATTGGAGAAGGTGTTTCGTAACCAGCTTCATTAACTGCTTTAAGAACGGCATCTGCTAAGCCTAATTCCGAAAAGGGTAAAACTGGAGTTTGTTCTGTGTCTGACATGAATTCGCCTGTGAAAGTCAGTTCTGAATGCAAAACTGATAAGAGGGATGAAGTAATCTACCTATTATACGCATGTTTAGCTATAAAATACAGTTAAATCAGTCTGTTAAATGTGACGCTAATTAAATCGTGTTTCAGACTATGACAGGGGCCTAAAATAGGGCAGAATTGTAGCCATCTAAAATAAGCCGAGGAATAAGCAGTGGACCATTTTTCAGTTGATGCCTACTCACCAAAAGAGATTGCCGCCAGAATTGAAAGTGTGGGGGTGACTAAGAGTTCAGGCGAGCCATTACGCGTGTTTGCTTTGGCAATTCTAGCGGGTGCTTTTATTGCTTTTGGTGCCGTGTTCTATACTGTCGTTACTCATGACTCGGCAGGTGTTTCTGCTGGTGTAATGAGACTGCTGGGCGGTTTATCTTTTTGTTTAGGTTTGATCTTAGTCGTTATTGCTGGCGCAGAGTTGTTTACCGGAAATAATTTAATTGTCATGGCTTATGTGGATGGCAAGGTGAGCTTAAAACAGTTATTAGCAAATTGGACTATCGTTTTTATAGGTAATTTTGTTGGTGCTGTGGGCATCTTATTGTTGATCTACCTGAGTGGTCATTGGCAAATAGGCGGCGGTGCAGTGGGTGCTAAAGTGTTAGCGATTGCCAATGCCAAAGTGAATCTAACGTGGATGGAAGCTTTTACCCGTGGCATTTTATGTAATATTTTAGTGTGTTTGGCTGTTTGGCTCTGTTTTGCAGGCCGCACGGTGGTTGATAAGGTGTTAGCGATACTGTTTCCAATTACTGCTTTTGTTGCCATGGGTTTTGAACATTCGGTCGCTAATATGTATTTTATCTCGGCGGGTTTATTAGCTAAACAACAGCCTGAATTGGTGCAATTAGTGGGCAATATGAATTTAGATAGTTTAACCACATCGAGCTTTTTGTTTAATAATTTACTGCCGGTGACATTAGGCAATATTATTGGCGGCAGTGTATTTGTGGGACTATTTTACTGGTTTATTTATTTACGTGACTAAGGAGAGAACAATGACTGAACATACATATAAACATATCGAACTAACAGGTAGCTCAACAGAAAGTTCTGACCAAGCAATTCAGAATGCTATAGCGAAAGCAGCTGAATCAGTTAAACATATGCATTGGTTTAATGTGATTGATACACGAGGTTATATTGAAGAGGGCGGTGTTAAGTACTGGCAAGTGACGATTAAGGTCGGTTTTAGAATCGAAGATTAATTAACAACTCAGCTCACCACTAAAATTTACCACTTCTTCGTTCAAAAATGGTCATTCATGAATTATGAATTCACATTTTTTGCCTTGAATTGGTGAATTTTAGTGGCAATCTGAATTGTTAATTTTTAAATCCTATGCAGACTTTTCGAATTTATGTACCCACACTTTATGTTTCTCATTCCATTTCATGCCTTCATGCATGCGTAGGATAAGGCCTTTATACATTTCCATACTTGGGTAGCCTTCAGCTTGGGCATCGGCATCGGTCATATCACCAAGCGTCTTTTGCTCTAGTCCCGTTACCGTAAATTCAATACCTTCAAGTTCAAATGTTTCGCCAGGGTAGGCATAAACACCATCACGGCGTTGTTCAGTTTTTCTGCCTGCTAATGCGGCTTCAACTAATTTAGCGTGGGTGACCAAACGGTCAATTTCACAGCTTTTTTCTGGGTAGTCTGTTGTTGTCATTTTATTTATTTCACAATTTTAGTAAATTTAGAACCTTCCAATGTCAGGTTATACATCAGCCCTTTATTGCTGAATACAAAGCCTACAATTGGATCTTTAATATCAAGGGTATTGATGTCTTCACCTACACCCCATTCGATCAGGGCAACGGAACCATCAACACCTGCTTTCCAACCTTCGCTTGCTTGAAATTTTTTAAGTGCCTCCTGGGTCATAAAGACTAACACCATAGATTTGGATTGAGCGCCTAATTGAAAGCCAATAGAGGCTGCGGCAGTACTGTAATAGGCTTGAGTTTTACCACCTATTTGTAATGCACCTTCACCATATTCGCCACCAATACCAAAACCTGCTTTGATGATTGAGGGAAACACAAGAGCGCCTTTTGCCTGTTTTAAAAATTCACTGCCACCAGGCACTTCAAGTTTAAAACGTTTTAATGTTTCTTTTACACCGATGTTTATCTCATAAGATGACGCGGCATTGACCACTGGGCTCATGAATAGAGTCAGGATGGTTAGTGAGGCAGTAATAAAAGCGAATAATCTGCTGTGGCTAGACATAGTTTTCTCCTCATTCCGGTTAATTTACTAATACGTTAGCATGTCGTGCTGATGGAATGAAAGTATTGATAAAAAAAAACCAGTGAATAAACACTGGCTTTTTTTAATTAAGTCTAAGCAATAGCTAAATACTATGAATACATAGCGCTATTATTTAACACCTTGGCTGGTTAAATAAGCTTCATAGCTACCACGGAAATCAATAATGCCATTTTCAGTAATATCAAAAACACGCGTTGCTAGAGATGATACAAATTCACGATCATGACTGACAAAGAATAATGTGCCGTCATAGCGGTTAAGAGCCATATTCAATGATTCGATAGATTCCATATCCATATGGTTAGTTGGTTCATCCATGATTAAAATATTTGGTTTTTGTAGTAATAATTTACCAAACATCATGCGGCCTTTTTCACCACCAGATAATACTTTAGCTTTTTTATCAATTGAAGGGCCTGAGAACAATAAACGACCTAATGTGCCTCTAATAACTTGTTCATCATCAGATGGTTTTCCCCACTGCTGCATCCATTGAAACAAGCTAAGATCATTATCAAATAAGTATTCATGATCTTGTGCGTAGTAACCAATATTGGCATTTTCAGACCATTTTACTTCACCTGATTTCGGTGTCATCTCTGTCGCTAATGTTTTAGCAAGCGTTGATTTACCAATACCATTTGGACCGATAATTGCGATTCGTTCGCCCACTTCAGCCATAAATTTAAAGTCTTTGAACAATAATTCTTCACTGTC
>Ga0105350_10000560_pt1 | contig 24676 bp, 25 predicted proteins | sample EN1Hudsemesocosm_FD_83506 | JGI IMG/M metagenome (GOLD analysis project Ga0105350, IMG submission 83506) | Methane-oxidizing microbial communities from mesocosms in the Hudson Canyon - EN1E Hudson Canyon | ecosystem: Environmental > Aquatic > Marine > Cold seeps | place: Hudson Canyon... | reverse complement strand
AGAAGAAGATTTAACAGTAGAACAGAGCGTTGATTTTATGCGAACTATTCATTGTTTAGCAAAATAGAACACCATACAATTACTGTGTTACCGCGTTGCTTTAATCGCGCAACCGACACGATTGAACCCAAGTAATTTCACTCGAATGGACAATTTATTTATATTTCGGATATGATATACACCGGCAACATCCGCAAAATGCGATCGAAATTAGAAGAGCAAGTTCAATACGAATTGCCTCTGTATAATATACTTGAACCAGGAGAACTTGTTCCAATGAACCAGCTCATCGGGCAAGATATTTCTATTCGTTTTGATCATGTTATCAATTGCGTGGTTACGGGTAAAAAGATTAGAAAACCCTATGGAGAAGGAATGAGCTACGATGCTTTTATGTCTTCACCAATGGCAACTCCTAGTATTATTCGTCCCGAACTAAGCAGAATTCATGAAGGCATAGCGCTTAGGGACGAAGAATGGGAGAAAAAACACCACCTTACACCACATTATGTTTATCTATCCAAAACCTCTGGTTTAAAAGTTGGCGTTACTAGAGCAACGCAAATACCTACCCGTTGGATTGATCAAGGGGCAGTAGAAGCTGTAATAATCGCTGAGACCCCTTATAGAGGTGCTGCAGGGATGATAGAAGTTGCTCTTAAAGATTATATAGCTGATAAAACGAATTGGCGTAAAATGTTATCCAATGATGTTAGTTCAGAGTCCTTATTGGATAAAAGAGAAGAGTTGATTGAGTTAATACCAGAAGAGTATGAAGATTTCATAGAATATGATGGAGAGATTACGCATATTAACTTCCCGGTACTTAAATATCCAACTAAAGTTAAAAGTATAAAACTAGACAATGTGCCTATAATTGAGAAAAAATTAGTTGGAATTAAAGGGCAGTACCTTATTTTTAATGATGAAACGGTTATCAATTTAAGGTCACATTCAGGGTACCGTGTGACATTAGAAATCTAACTTTACTATAACATCTTTAATAGTTTAATTCATTAGGGAGTAGTGATTTTGTTCAATGAAATTTCCTTGCTTATATTTCGTTGAATAAGACAATATTTTCGATAGATATTAAGATTATTTCGACTGATTGTTAATATCATTTATTTGCTAAAATTTGTTAAAACGAAAAATTAGTATAATATTGCTACAACGAAAATGTTTAACTAACTATTTAAAAAACTAAAATTATGAGTGAAGAAGTAATAGATTCGTCAGCAGAAGCTGGAACTGGAGAAAGACCGGTGTTTTTAACAGTATTATGTATATTATCTTTTGTTGCAGCTGGTTTAGGTATCTTAGGATATATTGCAGCTTTTGCTTTAATGGGGGCAGCAGAATCAGCTTTAGGAGGTTTATCAGATGCTGTATCTCAAGCTGGAGGGGCATCAGCAACACCTTCAACAGGAATTATTTGGGCCTATATTATTGTAGGTTTTGCTACAACTATTTTAGGATTAATTGGTGTAATAAAAATGTGGAAATTACAAAAAGCTGGTTTCATGTTATACGTTATAGCAACTGTGGTATCTGTAGTAATGGGTATTATTTATTCTGGATTCGGAGCTAGCATCGTAGGAATTGTTATTTCTGCTGGTTTCATTGTTATGTACCAGCTTAATACAAAAGCAATGAAATAGGTTTCAACTTATTTTACATATTAAAAAGCACCGATTTATCGGTGCTTTTTTTTGCTCTAATTTTGAGAATTTGTTATTCAAATAATTCTCTGTTCTCTGAAACAAAATGCATTCCTGTTTCAAGACCTAATCTATAATCATCTTCAATTTTTTCCAAGGTACTAGCATAACTGGAAGTTTTTAAATATTTTTCAGGAGCTAGCTGATAAATATCTAAACCATCGTGCTCTTTTTCCAGAAATTCAACTGTCTTATTGTAATATAGGTAGTCATCAGAAAAACGTTTACTTAATTTGGGATTGTTCCGGTGCCAGAACCCGCCAAAAATTCCAAAATAACTCCAATCTTCTTTGTGGTCTTTCGGGAGTGTTCTAATCACCACGAGTTTTTTTGCTCCCTTTTTTATTCCTCGTTTTACAGGAATAGCATCACTCCATCCGCCATCCATTAATTGGCGTCCATTCACATTACAAACTCCTCTAGAGAAAAAAGGCAACGTAGCAGAGGCTCGAAGATATAACAACCACTTTTTCAATGTGGGTTTTAAATAAACTGGATTTCCGTTGGCCATATCGGTTGCTACAATTTCAAAAGTTTTACCTTTTAAATTACCCATTGCAGCTTTAATGTCTAAAGGATATTTATCCTGAGTAAACTTCTCTAAATATTCTAAGTTGACAAATCCCTCGTCAGAAAACACATTTTTAATATTAATAAATTGATCATCGTGTGAAAGTTCTTTTAAAATGGTTAGTAGTGTACGGTCTTGTCCGCTCAAAAAATAGGAAAGACTCATAGCTCCTCCAGATACGCCAGCATAATAGTCAAACGGGTTAAACCCCAATATATTAAAAGCATCTAGCACGCCAGCAGAAAAAACAGAACGTAGCGATCCTCCCTGTACTATTAGACCTATGTTGTGTTCTTTTTTCATGAAAATTTAAATCCTTTATTAATAGTTAACTCCATTAAATACAAAATGTTTATATTTATTGACGAATTAAAACATTTTGACGATGACATTTTACGACCAGCTGAAAGAATTTTTCAAAACCCACGACCCAGCCAGGCTTTATATGGCAAATAAAATTGCTAGAAAGTTTCGTTTAGGAACTGAGCAAAAAGTAGTTTTAAATAGACTTAAAGTAATTTATGAGAACGGAGGTCCTTCTGAAATTGTATTAGGTTCACCAGCGCCGGTAACGAATACACCTACTATTGAATCTGAAGTTTCTGAGATGGTTAGTGAAACAGCGGAAGAGCGAGAATCTGTAGAAATTGATATTGATATTGAGGGTGAAGCTCCAGAAATTACAATTGAAACTCCAGATGATGAAAAAGAATCTTAATTAGAAAATAATATGTACAAGGGCCATTCGTTATTTTTCGAATGGCTTTTTTTTTATTTAGCATGAAAAATAGATTAGTTGGATTTACTGTATTGATATTACTAAATGGCTGCAATTTGGTAGACGAAAAAATTAATAATGATAGCCAAGTCAAAGTTGCGGTACCGGAAGTTGAAATTGATGAGGAAGATACTTATCGAAAGTATGTTCTCAAAAATAGGATAGAAACCAAAAAAGCTTCAGCTTTTCAATACAAATTTGGAGAGCCAATAGAATATGGAATTTTAGTTTATGAAACCATCTATGATCGTAAAGGAAATATTTTGGATTCTATAGTCTATAACTCAAATAAGATTTCTTTTCATGAAAAATATACTTATAATGATAAGAATGAGCTGATAATACGCGTGCTAATAGATAGTTTAGGGGTTGAAGTTCAGAAGTCGGAGAGGTTGCTCAATGATAAAGGGTTAGAAAGTGGATTTGTCATGTATCATATGGACAGTGTTTATTATCAGCAACAAAGAGAATACAATGATGAGGATGAACTAATAAGGTTAATTGAATTCGATGCAAGAGGAGTGAATGATGGAGTTTCCAAATTAGTCTCTGAATATGCTTACAATGAAAAGGGGGAATTATTATCGCAAACAGAATTAAATAATGGTGGTGATATTTTGTCAAAAGTAAGTTACACCTATAATAGTGATGGGAACAAGATTAGCATTTCTAACTATAATTCTCTTGGAGATCTACAGGGTAAAACATTATTGAAAGAGTATGAAAATGGAAATTCCAAATTGATTGAAAAATATGACGCTTTCGATAGTCTTTATGCTTTTTATAAATATGAATACAATTCGAAAGGGGAAGAGACTAAGAATATTATATTAAATGGAATAGGTCAGGTAATTAGACAGTCAAATACTACAATAGATGAGAATGGGAACAAAGTTCTGTTTGAGATATATGAAGGAGAGGTTGGCTTTTTAGGAAAAGATGAAGTTAAGTACAACCAAGATGGACAAGAAACTGAATTAACTGTTTTTGACAATAGGAATAAACAAGTGAAAAGAAAAGTGACTGTATATAGTGAAAAAGGCATAGTAATGAAAGAAGTGAATTACAATAAAATTGATGAGCCAATTTATCAGTTTGTTTATGCCTATACTTATTTTAAATAAACAATTTTATCCAGGCAGACATGCCTATGTATTCAGATAGGAAAGAAGATGAAGTTACAGCGAAATTTTTTAGCCAAAACAACTAATACTCCCTACAATATTGATGTAGATAGAGCGGAGGATGTTTACATTTATGATAAGCAAGGAAAAAAATATTTCGATTTAATTTCCGGTATCGCTGTAAGTAATTTAGGTCATGGAAATAAGGCTGTAAATGCTGCAATAAAGCAGCAAGTTGACAAATATTTACATGTAATGGTTTTTGGAGAATACAGTCAAACTCCACAAATCGAATTAGCCAACAAATTAAATGAGTTATTACCTGATAATCTAACTACCAGTTATTTCGTGAATTCGGGTACTGAAGCGAATGAGGCTGCCCTTAAATTAGCAAAAAGATATACTGGAAGGACAGAGATTATTTCATTCTACAAGTCATACCATGGAAGTACGCATGGTTCTTTGAGTGTAACGGGTAATGAGACAAAAAAAAATGCATTCAGACCCTTATTACCAGATGTAAGATTTATCCATTTTGATAATTTATTGGACTTAAAGAATATTACAAAAAAAACGGCTTGTGTAATTATTGAACCTATTCAAGGAGATGCTGGGGTTCGTATTCCGACAAAGGTTTTTATGAAAGCTTTGAGAAGCAAATGTGATGAAACGGGTACATTATTAATTTTTGATGAAATTCAGACGGGATTCGGTAGAACAGGTAAGTTTTTTGCATTTGAGCATTTTAATGTTGTTCCGGATATATTGACAATTGCAAAAGCAATGGGAGGGGGAATGCCAATTGGTGCTTTTATAGCATCAAAAGAGATAATGGATTCATTAACGAGTAATCCAGAATTAGGTCACATTACCACTTTCGGAGGACATCCAGTAAATTGTGTTGCTGCTCTGACCAATATTAATGAGCTTTTAAAAGACAACCTTATTGATTCCGTTGAAAAGAAGGGGCAGCTATTTGAGGAAATTATTACGCATCCTTCCATTAAGCAGATCCGCCGTAAAGGATTGTTTTTTGCAATAGAAATGGACAATCCAGAAACTGTACAAAAGGTTGTTGAGGGCTGCAAAAATAGGGGAGTGCTTAGCTTTTGGTTTTTATCTTGCCCAGAAAGCTTTAGAATTGCGCCACCCTTAAATATTTCAGAAAATGATATTAGGATATCTGCTAAAATTATTTGGGAAGTGATTAATGGTCTTGGCTAATTTTCTTTTTTAGCAGGAAAAACCAAGTGTATGTGTTGAAAATAATATCAATGTTAACACAATAGAGCTTTTAGATCGTTAGTTATACTTGTAAGCCATTGAGTTACAAGATTTCATTTTTAAACGGGGTCAAATAAAGGGTCAGATGAACTTTTTTATTATTTAAGTATCTCCAAATTAACACTTCTTAAATATTTAGCAATAATTAAAGTTGGAGCAGATTATTTCCGAAATTAAAATGGAACAAATTGCAGATGATAAAAAGCAGAAAAGAACTAGAAAATATATTGATAAAACAAATATATTTATTTGGGTATCAGGTTTTATTCTAAAATCACCTTTTTAACTCTACCAACCTCTCCTGTTTCCAATTTTACTTTTATACCATGCGGATGATTTGGAGACTTTGTAAGAATTCGCTCAACATGTCCATCTGTAAGTTCGCCACTACGTTGATGGTGTTTTTGAACGATTTCAACATAACATCCTATTTCTATATTTTCACGAATTGATCCGTCAGTATTACTCATTTTCTTTTTTTATTTCTTTTAGCAAATCTTTATTGTATTCCTTTTCTTGGTTCAGTTTAGTTTTAACAGTTTTTTCTGATTTACCGATTTTTTGAATTTTGTGCAACTGAATTTTATACAAACTCTTTTCATAATGAATATCAGCCTTGAATCTAAGTTTTTCTTTACCAGTTTCAGCTAAATACTCTTTTAGGGCAAAATTTATATGAGCTCTATATTTTTTAAACCAAGTTATAAAGGAATCATTTCGTTCTTGTACGCGTACCATAATTTCGCCTAAATTTGAAAACCGGTTTAATGCGATTGAATTGACTTTATTTAATTCCGTAATATAATTATCTATTGAACCGCTACTGTATACTGTTTTTAAAAGTGCGTAAGCTTCTTTTTTAATTTGATTGATGTTATTTAATTCACTTTTATAAATAGAAAGTGTTTGTTTTTGGGTCCAGATAAATTTTTTCATCAAAGAATCTGCTAATTTTAGATGGTGTAAATGGAGTTCATTTACTTTATTTCTACATGAGAAATATGTTGAATCTAAATTATGATCATAACTCTCAACAATCAACTTACTCCGTTTTTCCCAAACGGTTTCTTGAATTAAGGTGTCAATGATATTCTTTTTTAACGAGGTGAAATCTTCTTTAAGTTGTTCGTCAAATTCATTTTCTAGACTGTCCATTTTTGTTTTAATTAGTAGCGTGTTAGCGAAAAGTGTTTCGATGGTTTTTATTGTCTGATTATAGACTTTGTCAGAAACAGGTTTTGTCTCCTTGAAGCTGGGCGTCCATTGTTCGTATTTCCTTATTTTATGTTGATGTGCGCCAGATTTTTCATGAATCTGATGGTTTTCACTTTTAAATTGCTTTGATAATTGAACAGTTTTAGCTTGAATTAGCGAAAGTTTGTTCTGTCGTTTCCTATTCTCACTCGTTACAGTTTTATTCCTCAATTTATGCACTTTTATATTCGATGCATATATCTTTTTTTCTATTTGAGTAGCATTTTTTAAATGAGATTTTGATTCGTTCAATTTTGAAAATAAAGAATCAATTTCGATTAATCGATCTGTAAACTGGTCTTCTTCGTTAATAGGTCTTTGTTTAAATAGATTAATGGATTTATTTACAAACTGTACCTCTCCATTTGATAAAGCGACAAAATTGGTGTCATTGTGTTGATTTCCATCCGTACCTTCAACCAAATCAGGATGAACTGAAAATACATAGTCATCAATTTCCTTGTTATAATCGTATTCATATTCTCCAGAAGAGGAATTAATATGCGCTTTTCTCTCCCACAATTTCTTTCTGTAAATATTCGATGAAATAGTATCTTCCGATAATTGCCACATAGGCATTAATGGAAAATGTGTCTCCATCATTTCTTGGTTTTTTAAATAATAATCTAAGGAAGGTTTGTGTACAAATTTTGATTTTTTTTTAATGAAATAAAAACGTTTAACTCCTCCTGGGTAAGGGATTACAATGTTTTTCTCAATAAATTTTTTCACGGAGTATTTTTTCTTTTTCATATAACCCGCATCAAATGTGACATCTATCACAAACCAACTCCCATTAATTTTAACAGCATTCCATGAATGATTGCTTATTTCATATGCTTTTGGGTCGTAATTGACAGAATATTCTGGAGTAACGTTGCCTCTTACTATTTCACATTCAATTGTTGCGAATTTGCACATTTCATCGAATAGTATTACGTATGAACTTGCTGGGCCTTTTCTTTTAAAAAGTGCTTTTCTTACAGTTTTATGCGAAGTTTCGTATGATTTTGAATTCTTCCACTTAAGCTGGTGAGTAACCCATTCGTGTATGGCTAAAACTTTATCCTCTTCAGAAGACATGCCTTTAATCACATTGGCTGTTAGTTTAGCAATGTTACCTCGGTTGAAGAAGTACTTTTCTGTTTTTTGAGAAACACCCTTTAACCCGAATAAACAGAAAAAGAAGAGGAGATGTATTTTAATTAGTGTGGTCATTCGTTCGTGTAACAAAAGAACAACCAAAAAGTTACAATTTTACTTTCCAATAGAAATATCTTTATTTTCAATACCTCTTATTCTACAAAATTCATCAACAACTCCTTTGTGCGTAACTGTTTTGGTTTTAAATAGCTCAACAATTTGTTTCTTCTCAGCATCCGTTGCCTCCAATTGATTTAGAATATTCAATAAGTGCATTTTCATGTGCCCTTTTTGTATTCCTGTAGTAACCAACGATCGAATAGCTCCAAAATTCTGCGCTAATCCTGCAGTAGCAGTTATCATCATTAATTCTTCTGCACTTGGGTTTCCCAATAGCTTATGTGAGAATTTTACAATAGGATGTAGCTTGGTTAGCCCTCCAACGGTTCCTAATGCCATTGGTATTTCTATCCAAAATCGGAATATTCCATTTTCTACAGTTACATGTGTTAAGCTTTTGTATTGCCCATCTTTTGCAGCGTAGGTATGCCCACACGCTTCAACAGCTCTAAAATCATTTCCAGTAGCTAATACGACTGAATCTATCCCGTTAAAAATACCTTTGTTGTGTGTGGTTGCTCTATAAGGCTCTATTGCAGCAACATGAATCGCTTGCACAAACTTTTCTATAAATAATTCAGGAGACATATCTGTTCCTTCTGTTAATTCTTCCACTTTGCAACTCACTTCACTTCTAACTAAACATTCAGGAGTATAGTTAGAAAGAATACACATTATCACTTGAATCTTCTTCTCTTTATCCGTGAGGATCGTGTCACTCTCTATTTCAGTAGTTAATGTTTTCGAAAACTCTTCCAATAGACTATTAATAAAATTAGCACCCATAGAGTCACAGGTCTCAAATTTTGCCATTAGCTGGTAGTAATTTGGTTCTAGTTCACATTTATTAACGAGTTGGATGTCTAATATCCCGCCACCACGAGCCCGCATGTTCGCTGTAAGGTTTTCTGTATTTTGGAAGAACTTATCTTTTACACGTGTAAAGAAATCAAGTAACCTTTCGTATTCTCCATACCAAGCAAAATGTACATGTCCAACTTTAATTGTAGAAATAACTTGAGCTTTAAATCCACCTCTATTTAGCCAGAAGGACGCAGATTTTGCAGCCGCTGCAACAACAGAGCTTTCTTCAATAGCCATTGGAATACAGTAAACTTTATCATTAATCATAAAGTTGGGAGCAACTCCAAAAGGCAGGTAAAAGTTTGTCAGCGTATTTTCGATAAACTCATCGTGTAACTTCTGAGTTTTTGTATCGTTGTGCCAATAAGATTTTAGTAATTCAATAGAAGCATCATCCCCTTCTAAATATTCCTTGGTTAACCACTCAATTTTAGCTTCTTTCGATAGCTTGCTAAATCCTTTTATTGTCTTATTCTCCACAATTAAATATTTTCGTTATGCAAATATAAAGCGTTCTTTTTCTAATAAAGAACATTAAGTTGAATAACCTTATGTAGAGAATTTAAGTATTGTTGGTTTCTTAAAGTTTGTTAAAAGAAATTTCCTTGTTCAATGAAGTGTTTATCTTCTAATATCCAATTGGTTTAATTTAGAAAAACCGGCATACTGTGGATATGAACTAAAGCATTAATAGCTTTATTATCTTTTACCCGGTTAATAATTTCATTGATAATTTTGTCTAATTGATTTTCGGAGCAAGTATCCACTTGTCCTTTTTCATCGAATAAGGACCAAAAACTTAAAATAAACGCTATTTTTTCAATTCTTGTCATGTTGTTTAAATTATTGTACGTAAAATGAATAGAAAAGATTGTGCCAATTATTAAATGGGCAGTTTTTAGGTATAAATGAGCCTTATTTAATGTTATTCGTAATTTTACAGTAATGAAGAAACTAAAAGATTATTGGAAAAAGTATAATTCATTCTTTGTCGATGTATGGCAATACTTAATTATTCTTGTTTTGTTTATTTTGGCCGCAATTTTCTTTTTGTAACGAACAAAAGAGTTAAATGTCTTCGTATAGTTTTTCCACAATTACTTTGGTGTGGTTTGCAAATTCTTCGGGTTCCTTATCAGCGAATGAACTAGCTTTTATTGGCTCACCTATATTAATATAAACTTTTCCTGGACGAAATTTGAAACCACCGGGTTTGTGCAATATTTCACTTCCTTTTATTGCAATTGGAATAATATCTATTTGAGAACCATTTGCTATAACAAATGTTCCTTTTCTAAATCTTTCTATTTTGCCAGACCTTGACCTTTTACCTTCTGGAAACGAAATTACGTTTTTACCAGACTTAATTAGTTCACCAGCAGCTTTCATGCTTTCTATAGCTTTTATTCTGTTTTTTCTGTCAACAAATATCATCCCCATTGCAGCAATACACCAGCCAAATAAGGGGATTTTCTTGAGCTCCTTTTTTGCAATAAAATGTAAGCTTACGGAAGTGATGGTAAATAGAATTGGGATGTCAAAATTTGACATGTGATTAGCAGTATAAATGTATGTTTTGTTTGGGTCAATGTTTTCTTTACCCTTTACAATTAGTTTTCCTCCGACTAGAAGCAGTAAGATTGGTCCCCAAATTTTTCTACCTACCCAATACGAAGCCTTTGGGAAACCAAAAAGTGCAGGGATCAAAGCCAAAATAGTACACAAAAGTGTATGTGTAATGATTAGTATTGATTGAATGATATTTATTATAAACCACATGTCTGGAAACAAAAAAACCTTGTATTACCAAGGTTTTTTGTTTATATGTTTTTGAATTAATGCGTGTTAACAAGCTTAATTCCGTATTCACCAGCGTTTAATTTTTCTTTCACTTTTTTAAATGTCTCAATTGTGTAGTCAACATCTTCTAATGAGTGAGAAGCTGTTGGGATTAACCTCAGTAGGATCATTCCTTTAGGTACAACAGGATAAACTACAATTGAAGTGAAAATACTATGATTTTCTCTTAAATCGTGAGTTATAGCAATAGCTTCATCAACCGTTCCTGAAATCATTACAGGAGTGACACAAGAATTTGTTTTTCCTAAATTGAATCCAGCATCAATTAACCCTTTTTGTAATGCATTTGTAATCGTCCACAGCTTGTTTTTCTGGTCAGAGTTTTTAAGCATGTCTAGCCTTTTAATCGCACCAACAACTAATGGCATTGGTAAAGATTTTGCAAATACTTGCGAACGCATATTATAACCTAAGAAATTGATTACATTTTCGGAACTACAGATAAACGCGCCAATACTTGCCATAGATTTAGCAAATGTTCCAAGCAGGATATCAATTTCTTGATGAACACCTTGCTCTTCGCCAGCTCCTTGCCCTTTTTCTCCAAGAGTTCCAAAACCATGGGCATCATCAACCATTAAGCGGAAATCGTAGCCTTGTTTTCTTAATTCAACAATTTCCTTTAATTTTCCTTGATCTCCACTCATTCCGAAAACACCTTCAGTAATCAATAAGATGCCTCCACCTGTTTCGGCTACAATTTTAGTTGCTCTATCCAGTTGAGTTTTACATTTGTCAATGTCATTATGCGGAAATACAAATCTTTTTCCTTGATGTAATCTTACACCATCAACAAGGCAAGCGTGACATTCACTGTCATAAACAATAACATCATTTCTGCTTACTAAAGCATCAATAGCAGACATAAAGCCTTGATAACCATAATTAAGCAGGTAACAAGATTCCATTTCCATAAAATCAGCAATTTCGTCTTCTAATTGTTCGTGTTTGCTAGTTTGACCTGACATCATCCTAGCCCCCATTGGGTATCCTAATCCCCATTCTGCTGCTGCATCTGCATCTGCTTTTCTAATGTCTGGGTGATTTGATAAACCAAGATAGTTATTGATACTCCAAGTTAGAACCTTTTTTCCTCTAAACAACATATGAGAACCTATCTCTCCTTCTAGTTTGGGAAAAGTGTAATATCCATGTGCATCTTTTGAGTATTGACCTAAAGGGCCTCTGTTTCCTGCAATTCTTTCAAATATATCCATATAGCATATTAAATTGTCATCTAAAAATCAATGCAAAGGTAAGTTATTGCGAGTATTGTTCAAATATTGTTTTAGAAAAATATAAACAGAAAATAGTTAATTGTTTATAAGCGAACTTTCTGAGAGGTTTATTTTAAGAAATAATTTAGTCCTCACATAATTTACTTTATGTATAATCGTTAGAAGCACGAGTTTAAATTCCCTACATTCGCAAACTAGATGAAAAAAATGAAATTAATATTACTACTGTTTATTGCTTCAACGGCTATTTTTGTTGGTTGTTCTGAGCACAGTAAAATTGTAAAGAGCACAGATTACGACCTTAAATATAAAAAGGCGATTGAATATTATGAAGCAGGTGATTGTTATAAAGCACTTCCTTTATTTGAGGAACTAATGACCTACTTCAGAATGACAGAAAGAGGGGAAGATGTTTATTACTATTATGCGAATACGCAATTTTGCTTAAAGGAATACTATTTAGCGGCATATTATTTTAAGAGATTTACTGTAAATTATCCAAATAGTCCTAAAGCAGAAGAATGTGCTTTTAATTCGGCTAGATGTAGCATGTTAAATTCTCCGGAGTATAATTTGGATCAATCAGATACATATAAAGCAATCGATGATTTCCAGTTGTTTATGAACCATTACCCAGAAAGTGGTTTAGTTGATTCATGTAATACATTGATAAGTGCTTTAAGAAGCAAGCTGGAAACTAAGAGTTTTGAAAAAGCAAAGCTGTATTATAAAATGGAGAAATATCGATCTGCTGTCATTTTATTTAATACAACATTAGAAGAATTTCCAGATACAGACTTCAAAGAAGAGGTCTTATATTTAATCATTAGGTCTAATTTTTTGTTTGCCAGTAACAGTATAGAGACAAAAAAAGAAGAACGATATGATAATACTATCAAATCTTATTATACCTTTGTCGACCAATTTGACTCAAGTAAATTTCTGAAATCAGCAGAAAGCTATTATAAATCGAGTCAAAAAGAACTAGATAAACTTAGAAACGTCAATTAATATGGCTTATAGAGACAGTACAGCAGAAAGAACTACGATTACCAGAAATGTTGGTGATTTAGAAGAGAAAACAGGGAATGTTTACGAATCAATTGTTATTCTTTCAAAAAGAGCTAATCAAATAAATGCTGAGTTAAAAGAGGAGCTAACGTCTAAATTGGAGGAATTTGCTTCATCTACAGACAACTTAGAAGAAATTTTTGAAAATAGAGAGCAAATAGAGGTTTCTCGTTTTTACGAAAGATTGCCTAAGCCAGGTGCAATGTCAATGCAAGAGTTCGAAGAAGACAAAATTTACTGGAGAAAGCCAGATTCTGAGACTAAGTCATAAAAAAGTATGCTCAACGGCAAGAAAATAATTCTGGCTGTTTCGGGTAGTATAGCCGCTTATAAATCGGCTTTAATCATACGTTTATTTATTAAAGCTGGAGCTTCTGTCAAAGTAATTATGACTGAAGCTTCTGAGGATTTTATAACTCCATTAACACTTGCTACTTTGTCCAAAAATCCAGTTCTAAAGGATTTTACAAAGGATGATGATTCAGGAGAATGGAATAATCATGTAGATTTGGGATTGTGGGCAGATGCAATTATCGTTGCCCCCGCCACAGCAAATACAATGGCAAAAATGGTTTCAGGTCATGCTGATAGCTTATTATTGGCAGTTTATTTGTCGGCTCGATGTCCTGTGTTTATTGCTCCTGCGATGGATTTAGATATGTACAAACATGATTCAACCCAAGAGAACCTAAAAACACTTATTGAAAGAGGTAATTTGATTATTCAACCGGAATCGGGTGAGCTCGCAAGTGGATTGATTGGTGAAGGAAGGTTAACAGAACCAGAACACATTCTTGAATTCTTAAATAAGTATTTTACTGAGAAAGCATCTCTTTATGGCTTAAAACTTATGGTGTCAGCTGGTCCTACGCACGAACCAATTGATCCTGTTCGCTTTATTGGAAACCATTCTTCAGGAAAAATGGGTTTTGCATTAGCAGAAGAAGCAGCAAAAAGAGGTGCAGATGTGACTTTAATTGCTGGTCCGGTTAGCTTGGAAACACCACATGGTGTAAATAGAATAAATGTCAAAACGGCTCAAGATATGTTTGATGCTTGTAGCGGTAATTTTGATAAACAAGACATAATTATAATGGCTGCTGCTGTAGCAGATTACGCGCCAATTGAAGTTGCTTCAGAAAAGGTTAAGAAGAAAGCTGAGGATTGGAATATTGAGTTGAAGAAAACTAAAGATGTTTTAGCATGGATTGGAGAGAACAAGAAAGTGAATCAAAAAGTAATTGGTTTTGCTTTGGAGACCGAAAATGAACAAGCCAATGCATTCGGAAAATTAGAAAGAAAAAATTTAGATATAATTGTACTGAATTCATTGAAAGATGAGGGCGCAGGTTTTCAACACGACTCGAATAAAGTAACAATTATTGATCGGAATAATAAAGTGACTAGTTTTGAGTTAAAGAGTAAGCGAGATGTAGCCATAGATATTTTGGATACAATAGAAAATTACTAAGTTTGCGATTAATGTATTTGGTTAGAATAAATATAATATTGTTGATGATTGCTCTATCTTGCTCCTTAAAGGGGCAAGAAATGAATTGTCAGGTACAGGTTATTGCACCAACTTTACAAAGCTCTCCAGCAAATTCAGAGATTTTTAAAGAGTTGCAGTCATCTGTTTTTGAATTTATTAATGGTACTAAATGGACAAATGAAGTTTTTCAGGATGAGGAGCGTATAGAGTGTAGTATTTTAATAAATATTAATTCAAAAACAGGAAGTGATCAATTTAAGGCAAGTATTCAAGTCTCATCGTCACGGCCTGTTTATGGATCAAGTTTTAAAAGTCGTCTATTAAATTATAATGATAATAGTCTTACTTTCCAGTATCAAAGAGGTGCTTCGTTAGTTTTTACCCCAGATAGACACCAAAACAATTTAGCCGATGTTTTGGCTTTCTATGTATATATGGTTATTGGGTATGACTATGATTCATTTTCCTTAAAAGGAGGGACGCCTTATTTTGATAAAGCACAACAGATTGTATCGAACTGCCAAAATGCACCTGAGCCAGGTTGGAAACCACAAGAAGGTACAAAAAACAGATATTGGATAGTTGTTAACCATGTGCAGAATTTGTTTGATCCATTACGAGTTTGTTTTTATGAATACCATAGACAAGGGTTTGATTTGTTGTATTCTAAAAGAGATGAAGCAATTGAAAAAGTAACAAATGCAATACAATTATTAGAGACTATACACAAAACGAGACCTAATTCCTTTAATGTACAAATGTTTTTTACAGCCAAAGCAGATGAGATAACGGCTCTTTATAAAGGGGCTCCAGCCGATGTCAAGAATAAGGTTTTTAATACTTTGGTGAAATTAGATCCAGGAAATATCTCCAGATACAACAAAATGAAACAGGGTAAATAAAATCTGTTAATTTTAATTTAATCAATAATTTTTTATAATCCTTTCTCTACCTTTGTACTCAAATTAATAATTGGATAACATGAATATGTTTAAAGGAGTTGGAGTGGCTTTAGTAACGCCGTTTCAAAGTAATGGGCAAGTTGACTTTACCGGTCTTCAAAGGCTTGTTGAACATCAAATAAACAACGGTACGGATTACTTAGTGGTACAAGGTACTACAGGGGAATCTGCAACTCTATCTTCGGATGAAAAAAAGGCTGTACTGGATTTCATAATTGAAATTAACTCAAAGCGATTACCAATTGTTTTAGGAATAGGAGGGAATAATACCGGAGCAGTGGTAGAAGCAATTAAGTCAACTGACCTAAAAGATGTTGATGGGATTTTATCTGTTAGTCCTTATTATAATAAGCCATCCCAAGAAGGGATTTATCAACATTATAAAACGATTTCAGTAGCTACTTCCAAGCCAATTATCCTTTATAATGTTCCGGGGAGGACAATGAGTAATGTGTTACCGAAAACTACTATTCGTATTGCTAAGGATTGTAAAAACATTGTTGCAGTAAAAGAAGCTTCAGGAAATCTTGAGCAAGTAATGGAAATTATAAATAATAAGCCAGAAGGGTTTGTTGTGCTATCTGGTGATGATGCATTGACCTTGCCTCATATGGCCATTGGTGGTGATGGCGTTATTTCTGTAGTAGCAAATGCCTTCCCAAAAAGATTTTCTACGCTGGTTCATGCGGCTATGGAAAATAATATGGATTTAGCTAGAGAAAAGCATTATGAGCTGATTGAAGTAATCCAACAATTATTTGCGGATGGTAATCCAGGAGGGGTCAAACATGTTCTTAAATTATTAAATATTTGTGATGACAACCTACGCTTACCATTGGTTCCTGTAAGTAAAGACGTTGCAGACAAGTTATATGCGTTAACTGCTAAAATAGGAGAGAAGGTGGTTTAACTAAACTTATAATTAATATTTTGAATAAGCTCTAACTTGGACTCCAATTGGAGCTTATTTCGTTTAGGACAATTAAGCTTTATTATACAGTCTAACTCAAATTGTTGTTCTGCAATTTCTAACTCAAATGTTTTTACTAACCCCATTATACTGTTCATGGTCTCGTATTTAAAGCTAATGCTTAAGGATTCAGTAATTTCTTGTTCGATAATTGTAGCATTGTTAAGTGCATCTTTAGCAGCTTCTTTATAAGCTGTAATTAAGCCACCTACACCGAGCTTAGTTCCTCCAAAATACCGGATAACTATAATAGTAATATTGGTGACTCCAAACGATAATAGTTGACCGTAGATCGGTTTCCCTGCAGAATTATTGGGTTCTCCATCGTCACTATACCTGTAAAGTTTCCCTTCAGGTCCAATACTAAATCCATAGCAATGATGGCCAGCATCGTGATATTTTTTTTTAATTCTGGAAAGACCTTCTTTGAATTGAATTTCCGAATTTGTTGGAATTGCAAATGCGATAAATTTGCTTCCTTTCTCTTTATAAATTCCTTCCGAAGGAGCTTTTATTGTTTTGAATGAATTCATCCAAATATATAATGTCCAAAACTAAAAATAGCAATTGCTAGTACGGAAAATAGAATACCAATCCAGTTTCCTTTGGTCAATTTTTCTTTGAATAAAACTAAACCAATTATAGATGAAAGTACAACAACACCAATACTTACAAGGGGGAATACTACCGACCCTCCTCCGAGACTTTTAACTTCTAGAGCCTGAAGCATAAATGATAATGAGAAAAAGTTGGGTATGCCGAAAACAATACCCCAAAATATATTTTTTAGTTCAAACTTAGGAGGTGAAGCAACTGACTTTCCAAGTAAGATTAATACCCCACTAATTGCTGCAATAAAGAAAAGAACAACAAAATAAAGCATGTCTTCTCCTTCTAGTAAAAATAATTTTGAATTTTCGAAAATGGAATCAGCAACCCCTTGCCCAACGAAAACCAGAATAATAAGCCACAGATACTTAATGTTAAAACTAAGTTTCCCTCCTTTTGTTGAGGCTAAATAAATTCCAATTAGAGCAAGTACAAAACCAATCATCTTTTCAGGTGATAATTGCTGGTCTGGATAAATAATTATTGCTGCTGCAACAGGAATTACCAATGACATTTTATTCGCAACAGTAGTTACGGCTATCCCAACTTTTTGCGTCCCAAAAGCGTAAAAGTTAAAGACAATAATAAATAAAAACCCAATTACCATAGCATGATACAACCATGGAGCAGAAAGAATGTGTTGTATGTTAATTGGCTGCTCTGACAAGATAAAACCAATAGTTCCTGCAGTAATATAATTTACAATAAGTGCCTGAAGATTATCTACTTTAAACCTTTCGAAAAGTTTAAAGATAATAATCAAAAGGTTGAATACCAGTATTGTTAATATTACGTAGATCATTTAGTGTAATAAGTGATTTTGTCTTTGCCAAATGTAAAATTTTCAGCGGGTTTAATATTTAATTGCGGAGCTTTAACTCCTTCTGCAAAGAAAGGCTTTCCTGTTAAAACTCTAGTTTCATCCCATAAATCATTTTCAAGAAACTGATTTAAGGTAAAAGCGCCTCCTTCGACAATTAATGAAATAATGCCATTTTCGGCACAAATTGACCATAAATCATCAAAAAACGACTCAAAAATGACTTTTTTGTGCAAAATTGAGTCATTTTCTTCATTTTTCAATTCGTTAAGAATAATAGTTTTCGATGCAGAATTGAATATTTTAAGGTCTTTCGCTAGTTCCAATTTTCTATCAATAACTATCCTAATAGGGTTTTTCCCATCAACTACTCTTGTGGTTAACTCTGGATTATCATTAATTGCTGTGTTTTTTCCAATTAGTATAGCATCCTCTTCACTTCTCCATTTGTGGGTTAATTGTTTTGTGTTGGGATGAGTGATCCAATTTATAGTTGGGCAAGTATCTGTTCTCTTTTTGTCCATGAATCCATCCTGAGATTGGGCCCATTTTAGAATAATGTACGGTCGTTTCTTTTTGTGAAAAGTAAAGAAACGTTTATTTAATTCAAGACATTCTTTTTCAAGTATTCCAACTAGTACAGTAATACCAGTATTTTTTAGTTTGTCAATTCCTTTTCCTGCCACTTCAGCAAATGGATCTCTACAACCAATTACCACATTTGGAATTTTAGATTCAATTATCAAATCGCTACAAGGAGGGGTTTTACCAAAATGAGCACATGGTTCTAATGAGACATAAATTGTAGCTTTGGAAAGAAGTGACTTATCTTTAACCGCTTTTATTGCATTGACTTCTGCATGTGCTTCTCCATAAAGTTGATGGTACCCTTCACCTATTACCTTGTCATCATGAACCACAACTGCACCAACCATAGGATTAGGCGACACATTACCAGCTCCATTTTGTGCTAGTTCAATACATCGTTGCATATATGCTTCGTGCTTCATCTATGCGAAAATACGATTTTGAGGGCATAAAAAAGCCTCTTTTTAGGGAGGCTTTTAAAGTTTATGTTAGTTTCAAACTTATGCTAGGTGCAGGCATAGGCTTTCCTTCCCTCCATTCTACTAGAATTTTGGAAAAGACAATTTTTTTACCCTTTGCGGTGTGTTTAATTTGAGTTCGCATTTTGGAAGTTAGTTTGTTTCCTTTTGCAAGCAGTTCAGTTACTTTATCTCCAGTTGTGACCACCATTTTAAAACTTACTATTTTTGCATCTTTGGGGTATTTTGCAAATAGTTCGGTAGTTGTTAAAGCAGTTGTTTTTGAGATTTCTCCATTTCGCTTACCTGCAAAAGTCACCATAGCTCCACCAGATGTAATAACTATGGACTTTGATTCCTTAGGTATTGCTTTGAAATTTGAAAGGGAAAATACTAAGATTGGTAATGAGATTAATAGCGCAATTTTTTTCATAATAATTTGTTTTAGTTTATCATGACAATTCCGTTTTATTAAAAGGGTACAAATTAATTCTATAAGTTTATTGAGTCAAAGCCTTCTATTATTTTGTATTTGATATAAGCAGAGTCCCTATAACACGCATTAAAATGCCACCATTCTGTTTGAATATTAAAAAACCTTCCAGCACGCATAGATCTTCTTAAAAGTTTTCGATTATCAACTTGTTGTTTCGTAAGTAAACTGTCTTCCAGCATTTGTTTTTCTTTTATAGGCCAAGCTAATATTCCAAAATGATCAAAATCAGTTCCCATATCTAAAGCTTCTTCTGAAAGAGCATTGGCCAAAGTAATATCCACAGCAGCTCCAAAATTATGCAACGATCCTTTTTTTGGATTTGAAACAAATTTGGTTTTCTCATTGATAGGCATATCCAGTAGATCCCACATATATTGTTGTACGCTTCTTGGTCGAACAGCATCGTAAATTAGTAATGTAAGAGTAGAATCTTTCTTTTTAAGATATTCTTGACAAAGCTTTAATCTATCTGCAATGTCTGGTTGTAGGTAGCAATTTGTTAAGCAACCATACATGTTTTTTTTCATAAAGTTGTCTGTTGTTGAATATTTTAAATCAACTAGGATGGAAGAATCGAGACACTTAATGTTAACCAACCCTTCGCTAATGAGATATTCCTCTAAAAAACAGGAAGACTCTTTTATTATAGTTTTCTGAATTGGAGCAATTGAGTCTATTTCATTAGTATCCATGGAAATGTTCGGAGATGGTACTGCATTTTCATCCATCGATTCCGAAGTACATTGTAATAAAATGCCTGAAAATAAACAGATTAAGAGTATATAGTTTGCTTTACTCATTCGTGTAAATGTAGAAAAACAAATTCAACCATACTTTTTTATTTTCTACTCATACCTTATATTTGATGAATAACAATAAAAACCTTGTACATGGCATCATTTGATATAGTTAGTAAAGTTGATGGACAAAGTCTGGACAATGCAATTAATTCTGTAAAAAGGGAAATTACAAATCGTTATGATTTTAAAGGTTCGGATACCGCAATTGATCTAGATAAAAAAACGAATCAAATTCATATAGTTACCGATAATGATATGAGAATGGGACAAGTTGAAGGTGTAATTATTGGTCAATTGGTGAAAAATAAGATATCACCGGATTATATGGATATGGGAAAAGAGCTATATGCAGCGGGGAAAATGGTTAAAAAGGATATCCTAATTAAACAGGGTATTGATAGAGAGACGGCAAAGAAGATAGTAAAGAGTATAAAAACGACAAAGTATAAAGTTCAAGCTTCTATTATGGATGATCAGTTAAGGGTTGTTGGTAAAAAATTAGATGATTTGCAAGGTGTTATTTCCCATTGTAAAAGCGAAGATTTTGGCGTTCCTTTGCAGTATAATAATTTTAAGTAAGAATTGATTTGGGTTAATAGGTATTTAATCAGCGAAATCTGCTAATTCCATCCATCTTTCCGATTTAATATCTATAGCAGCTACTGTTTCCGTCAGTTCATTTGAAATTTCCTCAATTTCAGAATAGGGGAGGTTTCCTTTGTTTAATTCCTCTGTGAGTTTATTTTTTTTGTCCTCTAGATTTGCTATGTCTTTCTCCAGGTTATTAAATTCTATTCTCTCTTTGTGGGTTAACTTAACTTTCTTTTTTTCTACTTTTTCAGCTGGTTTTTCCCTTTGCGTTTGAATTTTTTTTCCAAGAGTTTTCTTTTCTCTTTTAAATTCTCTGTATTTGGTGTAATTACCAAGAATATCATTAATAGAACCATCACCATTCATTACAAATAGGTGGTCAGCAATTTTATCCATAAAATATCTATCGTGAGAAACGATAATTAAACACCCTCCAAAAGAAAGTAGATAATCTTCCAAAATTTGAATGGTAAAGATATCCAAATCATTGGTAGGCTCATCCATTATTAAAAAATTCGGATTTTGCATCAATACAGTTATTAGATAGAGCCTCTTTCTTTCTCCTCCACTCAAGGTTGAAACGAATTGATAATGCATTCTATTATCAAATAAAAAACGCTCCAAAAGTCCCGTAGCACTCAATTTTTTCCCATTACTCATAGGAAGGTATTCTCCTATGTCTTTGATAACATCAATTACTCTTTTGTCTTCCTTTAAAACTAACCCTTTTTGCGTATAATAGCCATACCTTATGGTCTCTCCAACAACAACTTTTCCGCTATCTACAGGTTCTTTTTCAGTAATAATATTTAAAAAAGTAGATTTTCCTGATCCATTAGCTCCCACAAGACCAACACGTTCTTTACGTTTAAAGATATAATCAAATTTATCCAATATGATTTTATCACCATAAGCCTTTGAAACCTTGTGCATTTCTAGAATTTTATTACCAAGCCTTTCCATGCTTACTTCAATTTCAACTTGATCTTCTTTTATGTTTTTCTTCGCTATTTTTTCGGTTTCATAAAAATCATTGATTCTAGCTTTAGATTTTGTCCCCCTTGCCTTAGGCTGACGCCTCATCCATTCTAATTCCTTTCTGAAGAGGTTTTTTGCTTTGTCAATGTTCGCTTGCGTGTTCGCATACCTTTCAGCTCTTTTATCTAAGTAATAGGAATAATTTCCTTTGTAACGATGCAAGTCGCCACCATCCAATTCAAGAATTTCATCACAAACTCTTTCTAAAAAGTAACGATCATGTGTTACCATGAAAAGGGTAATGTTTTTAGCAGCTAAAAATTTCTCTAACCACTCAATCATGTCAAGGTCAAGGTGATTCGTTGGCTCATCTAAAATGATAATATTTGGATCTTCAATGAAGATTTTAGCCATAGCCAATCTTCTTTTTTGTCCACCCGACATATTCCCAACCGTTTGATTATGGTCGTGTAATTTTAATTTCGATAGAACTTCATCTATGGAGCTTTGAACATCCCATGCATCTAATTCACTCAGTTTTTCAAAAACTTCTTGCATCCTATCCGCTTTTTCAGGTTGGGTTAGAAGCTCTTCGTATTCCTTTGAAAGTTTTAGTTTTTCACTGTCGGTATCATAAATGGTTTCTATAACCGTTTTAGAATTATCAAATTTTTGTTCCTGTTCTAAAAAACCAACAGTAATTTCCTTTCGATAAACAATTGAACCTTCATCCGGAACATCTTTTCCTGTTAAGCAGTTTAATAACGTAGATTTACCAGAGCCATTTTTTGCAACCAAGGCAATTTTTTGGCCTTTATCTAGTCCAAAAGAGATCTTTTCGAAAAGAATTTTTTCTGCGTAATTTTTGCTAATGTTTTCAACTGATAAGTAATTCATGACTGCAAAGGTAGTTTTTGAACCGAGTAAACATAAAAAAAGCGTTGAACCTTTTGTGAACAACGCTTTTTAATTTATAAACCTACCGTATTAATTATAAATCTTATCAAATACAGATGTGTAATTCGCCATAATGATTTTTCTTTTAAATTTAAGAGTAGGCGTTAATTCTCCAGTTTCAACTGTAAATTCAGCAGGAAGTAATTCAAATTTTTTGACTTGTTCCCAATTTCCAAAACTTGCATTGTATTTTTCAATTTCTTCTTGGATTCTAGCAATTACCTTTGGACTTTCAATTAATTCTTGATTTGAACTTAGCGTAATACCTTTTTCTTTTGCCCATGCTGTTACAAATTCAAATGCAGGAACAATAAAAGCAGCAGGCATTTTTTGGCTTTCACCAATAACCATTATTTGCTCAATGAATCTAGATTCTTTGAATTTATTTTCCATTACCTGCGGTGCAATGTATTTTCCTCCAGATGTTTTAAATATCTCTTTCTTTCTGTCTGTTATTTTTAAATATCCATCGTCCGATAGGGTTCCAATGTCTCCAGTATGAAACCAACCGTCTTTATCAATAACTTCGTCTGTTAAATCTTGACGTTTGTAATATCCCATCATTAAGCAAGGTCCCATGGTGCAAATCTCACCATCTTCCTCAATTTTAATTTCAACGTTGTCCAGCTTTTTCCCAACTGATCCAAATTGCACTCCGGTTGCAAATGAGTTTACCGAAACAACCGGAGAAGTTTCTGTAAGGCCATATCCTTCAAATACAGGAATGCCAATGGCATGATAAAAACGCGCTAATCTTGGTTGAAGAGCCGCTGCGCCAGAAGCTATTGCTAAAATTCTTCCGCCTAATTTTTCTCTAATTTTACTGTAAACTAGTTTGTCTGCAATCTTTCTTTGGAAACTTGGGTGTTTTCCATATTCATAGGTGTCTGTTAGTCCAATTGCCCACGAAAATATTTTAGCTTTCACACCACCACCAGCGGTTCCTTTGGTAATTACACTATCATATACTTTTTCCAATAATCTAGGGACAGCAGTAAAAACATGTGGCTTTAGTTCAGAAATGTTATCTACCAATGTATCTATGGATTCAGCATAATAAAGCGAAACACCAGAAATTTGATACAAATAAGTAATCATCCTTTCATAAACGTGGCAAATAGGTAAAAAACTTAATCCTATTGAGTCCCTTGTTACTGGTAATCTAGGGAAACTTCCTTTAGCATTTTCGACTAAGTTTTGATGAGAAAGCATCACTCCCTTTGGTGTTCCAGTTGTTCCAGATGTATAAATTAGTGTAGCTAAATCTGTTGTTTTTATACCGTCTTTTAATTTTTGGACTTCTTCGTCACTTCCGTCTTTACCATTTTCAAGAATTTCTGTCCAATGTTTTGCTCCTGCAACTTTATTGAATGTATAGATTTCGCCAAGAGTAGGAACGGAGCTTTTAATGTTTTGAATCTTCTTTAATAAATCAGCATCAGAAACAATACACATTTTAATTTCTGCATCATTAAAAATAAATTTGTAATCATCTTCTGAAATAGTAGGGTATACCGGTACGTCAATAGCTCCAACTTGTAAAATACCAATATCCATAATATTCCATTCAGGTCTATTATTAGATATTAAAGCAATTTTATCACCTGGCTTAATTCCCATTTTCAAAAGGCCTTTGCTTATCAAATTTGCTTGATCTACATATTCTTGGGTAGAGTATGTAACCCATGTACCAGTATCCTTTCCTGCGATACAAACATCTTGAGGAAAATTGTTTAATTGATAGTAAGGTACATCGAAAATTCTAGTAATATTTTTCATTATAATATCGTTGTTTTTTTGCTAAATATAAGATATAGTATTTAGACAAAAGTAAAAATCATTTAGTTAAGAATCAAATAATTGTAGATGAACATAAAAATCAACCATTTATATAACTATTCTTTTCAGTCAACGTATTAACTATGGT
>Ga0105350_10000559_pt1 | contig 24676 bp, 21 predicted proteins | sample EN1Hudsemesocosm_FD_83506 | JGI IMG/M metagenome (GOLD analysis project Ga0105350, IMG submission 83506) | Methane-oxidizing microbial communities from mesocosms in the Hudson Canyon - EN1E Hudson Canyon | ecosystem: Environmental > Aquatic > Marine > Cold seeps | place: Hudson Canyon... | reverse complement strand
AGAACCGGAAGGCAAAAATTATGTGGGCGTACTCCCCCTACTAAAAGATCGTTACGGTTGAGCAGCAAGTGCTGAGGGGTGATAGTCGCTGCTACTGTTTCACTTGCAGCTGTAACAAAGTCAACGGCATCTGATGTTGTAATGTGTTCAAAGACTATTTTTAACTCTTTAAATTGATCAACGATTATTGATAGATGCTGATCGATAAAGTATTTCTCGCGATCAAAAATATCAACGGATGCCTGGGTCACTTCTCCATGGATTAGTAGTAGCATGCCAACTTCAGACATTGTTTCAATGATTGGGAAAAGAGCGTTTAAGGAGGTGACTGCTGCGTCTGAATTAGTGGTTGCGCCAGCAGGGTAGAGTTTAGCTGCAACTATTCCTGCTTTCTTAGCAGACATTATGTCTTCTCTGGTGGTGTTGTCTGTTAAATAAATCGTCATCAGGGGGGTGAAGTCGTGCAGCTTAGGTATGCACTTTCTAATGCGTTGTTGATAAGATAATGCCATCTCGGCATTAATGATAGGGGGGGTCAGGTTTGGCATCACAATAGCTCGCTTAAAGCATCTTGACGTTGCTGGAACGGTTTCTTCAAGCATGTCGCCATCTCTAAAGTGAAGATGCCAGTCGTCTGGAGCGGTGATGGTAAGTTCGTTCATGTTTACAGCCTGAAAGTAAAAAACGCTATTATGCATTAAATAGTGACTGAACGAAAAGACAGGCCAATTACTTCTATACCAAGTGCACAACCTTATAGCTAAAAGATGCAGTTGGAATGGTCTCGTCGCGATCGACTTTCACTCCAGTCACAATAAACGCGAGTGTAGCAAAGGGTTTGGTTCCCTTTGATCTGCTGAGATTGATTAAGTGCGAGATTCTCTATCGAGGCAGGCAGCAAAATCAATATTCTTTAGTTGAGGTGCAAAATTACAGGGTCCTTGTCGACTATCCACTTGCGAACAAATTATGTTGTCCCATGCAGTGCGACACGCATTGGTGCTACCAGGGACGCAAAAAATAAGCGTTTTATTCGCTATGCCTGCTAATGCTCTGGACTGAATAGTAGATGTACCAATCTGCTCGAAAGAGATCTGGCGAAATAATTCACCAAAGCCATCAACTTGTTTATCAAGTAGCGGGGTGACAGCTTCCGGGGTGCTATCTCTGGCGGTAAAACCTGTACCCCCGGTGATGATCACTATTTGGGTACTAGTATCTGCTATCCACTTTGAAAGTGCTGCTCGTATTAGGTAAATATCGTCAATGACTATTTTTTTATCGGATAAGACGTGCCCGGACTCTTTTAACTTGTCTACTAACAAGTTGCCAGAAGTGTCAGTTTTCTCTGTTCTTGTGTCAGATACAGTAAGAATTGCAATGTTTAAAGAAATGGTTTCTTTGCTGACATTTTTACTCATAATAGGCTTCTCTGTAATGGGGGCTGGCATACGCTATTGACGGTTTATGTATTTCGGCGATTTTTCATAATCGACCTTATATTTTCATGGTAATAAATTGATAACTTGCTGCCAAGCTTTGCAGAATGGATAATGGTTTGATATGGCTAAAATATATAACAATAGTTGGCATAGAGCTGAGGGATCGCAGTAGTGGATGAGTGGAATAGTTTTACTTTTTTAAGTTTAATTTGTTGCATTATGGGGGGGGCAAGCGCTTTATTAACCTTGTCTGCTCGGCGCACCGGGCCACCATTACTTTGGGGTTTGATTTGTTTGATCATGGCGGGCTGGTCTCTTGGCTGGTTTCTATGTTTTTCGGCGTCTGATGCTCAGGAGGCCTTACATTGGGCGCGTAATTTAAATTACGTTATTTTACTGTTGCCTGTTCTGATGTTCCACTTTGTAATAACTTTCGTTAATCGGTTTCAGTTTTTAGCGCGTATGTTGTGGCTTTATTATGCAATTACGCTGGTTTATTTAGCAAGTATTGTTCTTTGGCCCGATAGCTTCCTAATTAACCCCGTGTTGAGGTTCAATCAATTCTGGTTTCCTTTAGCGGGACCTCTCTTTTATTTTTTCCCCGTTCTTTTCATGTTAATACTTGGGCACAGTATTCATGTTTTGATTAAAGCTAGGGAGGGCTTAAGTCGATCGAAGCGTTTGAAGGTAGGGTATTTAATCATTGCCATCGTGGTTGGTATAGTGGGTGGAGGTTCAACAATTCCGCTTGAATTTCATATAGACATTCCCCCTTATGGTATTGCTTGTTTAGCCTTTATAAACCTGTTTTCTACTTATGCTATTTTGAAGCATGACTTACTAGACCTACCAGAAACAATTTCAGTGATCAGTGCGCGCTTACTTTCTTATATAGGAATATTTGCGTTGGTTGTATTTATTCTCAAAAGTGATTATTTCGTTTTTGCTGCAACTCTTTCTTTCGAACAATTACTGATTTTGACTCTATTTGTGGTTCTATTATGTGAGGTATACGCATCTGTAAAGGGTCGTATCCAATATTTAGCGGATAATATGTTGGTCCGGCACCGAGTGGTTAGCGAAACAGCGGTTAGGAAGTTAATGGCTCAGCTAGAAGGTGCGGCTGATTTTGAAGATATGTTGCCGTTCTTGAGGCAATTTTTTGAAGCTCAATCTTATGTGCATCATTATGCTTGGTATATGGATCAAATGTTATTGGATCATGCTAGTAAAAAGCAAAGTATTCAAGACTATACGCGCTCTAAAGTACTTGATGACTGTGTTTATCAAAGAATTCTATTTAGTGAGAATGATGGGCGAAGGCATGATCAGTTACCTGCAATACTCCGTTTAAATGCGTTAGGTGTGAGTTCAGAAAAAACGGCAAAGCAGCAAATGGTTGAGTTGATGTCTAGCGAGCAATTAGATTCAGCATATTCTTGGGTGGAAATGGTGCCTGATCGAGAATTAATAGCCTTGCCTGTTATTGCTCACGAAGTATTTCGAGGCTTAATATTAGTTGTCATCAGCAGAAGTGATGCGAAATATACAGATCAAATGACGTTGCGGAGTTTGGCGTCAAAATTAGCTGCAATGATAGAGCGGTTAGAGTTTTATCGGCGACAATCAATTCAACAGCAGTCATTTTTGCTAGAGAGGATGGCTAGTCTGCAGGCGTTGGCTGGTAGCATTGCACATGAAATGCGTACGCCTTTAACTCAGCTAGGGTATTTTGTGTCGGATGTGAAGTCAGCGATGTTGGATCATGGTCCACTGTTGGATGTTTCTCCGAATCTGATGTTCCAAAGCGCACAGGCACAAACCGCAATAGAAAGAAGTCTGCAGATTATCGATATCACCTTGGGGCAAGTGAAGAATGCGCCAATTGATACCGGTAAATTCCTTACCTTATCGATTCATACAGTCGTGAATAAGGCGTTATCTGAATACGTTTTTATGCCTGGAGAGCGGGATTGGGTGAATTGTGATTTGCGACAGGCATTTAACTTTCATGGAGATGAAACGCTTTTGATTTATGTGCTATTCAATTTGTTAAAAAATGCACTTTATTATGCGCATTGTTCGAAGGCATTTGATATTACTATTAATTGTAGTATGGACGAAAAATACAATATATTAGTGTTTCAAGATAATGGGCCAGGCATTGCTCCAGATGCATTAGAGAAAATATTTGATGACTTTTTCTCAACGGATGATGTGCGAGGGACAGGGTTAGGTTTATCATATTGTCGTCGAGTGATGAGGGCTTTTGGTGGCGATATTTGCTGTGTCTCAGAGTTGGGTGAGTTTACGGAGTTCCAGCTAAAATTTTTACCGCTCAGTTAAAGTGATTTGGGTAAAGTGTTATAGCGTAGGGGAGTTATTCAGTGTGTCTAAATTTATGTTTTTTATTTCATCCCAATCACTTCCCTTAGCAACTTCAAAACCATTGTTGACAAATATATGTTTTAGCAACTCTTTGCCATTAGGGTCTTTAATCATTCCGACCATGGCCTTTTTTAGCTTTATTAAGGGGTAGAAAGGCACTCTAGGGTGAGCTATGAGAGCGTGTGGCGAAAACCCAGGGCTGTTCCAGATGATTTTTAGCGTATCTCTTATCTCAGGCTCTTGGGCTTTCAGGCTTTCTTCGGTGCCTGCGCCAGCGATGTATTTTTTGCTGGCAACGCCAGCATACACCTGGTCGCTATCTTCTAAAAATTTAGGTGTGATGTTGAATTTGAGTCGGCTCAGGCTTTCTCTAGGGATGACGCTCGCAGCAAAGTTTAACGCGCCTGGGAAGGCGATAGTTGATTCTCTTAATTGTGAAAAGGTAGTGATGTTACTGGATTTTTTGACAAAAATAATTCCTCGTAGGGGTTGGGCTTTGCGTTTAATTTGAGCTTGATAGCCAGGAAAGTCTCTAAAAGCATTGAATTGTATGGGGGTGACGTAAGCTAAGTCATAATAGCCTCTTGAAAGTTTTAGTTCGAAATCAAGTTGGCTCGATGGGGGCTCAAACTTTATAGGTAAATTTGTTTGTTTTTCAAGATATTCTATTACTGCTGTCCAGGCTTGTTTTCTAGAGGGTAGGTCTACTGTAAGTTTTGGAGAGGAGGCCAGTAGAATAGGCTTTTTATTCAGCTTTGCACCAGGTCTTTTCCATTTACTTGGCTTTTCTAGTGTTTCAAGTTCGGCTATTGGTACAGGGTATGAGGGGGCTATGCTGAATATCAGTGGTTTGTTCGCTGCAAATGAGGCGGAACAGAAGCTGATAAAAAACAGCAGTATAAATAGGGGGTGGGAAGTGTGCACTTATAAACTCCATAAAATGGTGGTGTGGCATTATTATAAAAGACATTTTTCTTTCAGGTTAGTTCAGTAGTGTCTGAACTGAAAGTTATGTCTACTGCGGTTCACCTAAGTGTACAATCTTAACACGGCAAGATAGCGTTAATTAGTGCCTGAACGAAAAGTCATGTATACCGCGGCTTTTTCCAGGCGCACAATCTTAACTCTGCAAGATATTGTTATTTAGAATAACTAAACGCCTATATCTTGTTGTACTAATCTTGGGTGTCTGGAATTGTCTCGTTACGATCAGCTCTTCGCTTAGGTGCTAGTAAAAGAGAGTTTTGTATTTATGTTTTAAAACACATTTATATTGAGGCTAACGCCTGTTTCTGGTAGTCTGGCGCCCCATCTTGAGATGAAAATCTCCCCCTTCTAAATTAATTAATTGAGCTTACTTCTGATAGAACTTTTAAACAGTCTGTTAGAGAGCTTATAGTCTGAGAAATTGACGGGATTTACATGACGCGTTTTATCTTTGTGACAGGTGGTGTTGTTTCCTCTTTAGGGAAAGGCATTGCATCAGCATCTTTGGCCGCTATTCTAGAAGCTAGAGGCTTAAGTGTAACGATGTTGAAGTTGGATCCATATATAAACGTAGACCCCGGTACAATGAGCCCTTTTCAGCATGGAGAAGTATTTGTAACTGAAGATGGTGCTGAGACCGATTTGGATTTGGGTCATTATGAACGCTTTATTCGAACCAAAATGTCAAAACGAAATAATTTTACAACTGGCCGAGTTTATGAAGAAGTACTTCGTAAAGAGCGTCGGGGTGATTATTTAGGTGGCACTGTTCAGGTAATTCCGCATATAACAGATGAAATTAAGCGCAGAATAGTAAAGGGTGCCGACGGATTTGATGTCGCCTTAGTTGAAATTGGTGGTACTGTTGGTGATATAGAGTCACAACCCTTCCTTGAAGCGGTTCGACAGCTCAAAATAGAGGTAGGCTCTGATCGTGCCTTATTTATGCACCTTACCTTGGTTCCTTATATTGCGACCGCTGGTGAAACTAAAACGAAACCCACTCAACACTCTGTTAAAGAAATGCGCTCTATTGGTATACAGCCAGATATATTGATTTGCCGTTCAGATCATGAAATTGATGATTCTTCTCGTCGCAAAATAGCGCTGTTTACCAATGTTGAAGAACGAGCTGTCATTCCTTTGCCAGATGCAAAAAGTATTTATTTAATACCTAGAATGCTCAAAGGTCATAAACTTGATCAGATTGTAGTTGAACGGTTTGGTCTGGACTGCCCTGAAGCCGATTTGTCGGAATGGGATAAAGTCGTTGCAGATGAAGCCAACTCTGTGGGCGAAATTACTATTGCCATGGTAGGCAAGTATATGGAGCTATTAGATGCTTATAAGTCTTTGATAGAGGCTATAAAACATGCAGGTATTCGTAGTAACACTAAGGTGAATATTAAATATTTGGATTCGGAATCAATTAGTACCAATGGAACTGATGCCTTGAAAAGTGTTGATGCTATTTTGGTACCAGGTGGATTTGGTACGCGTGGTGTAGAAGGCAAAATCCAGACGGTCAAATTTGCTAGAGAAAATAAAATTCCATATTTGGGGATTTGCTTGGGCATGCAAGTAGCTGTCATCGAATATGCCAGACATGTTGCGGGTTTGACGGACGCACACAGCACAGAGTTTAAGAAAGATTGTGAGTATCCTGTGGTAGGTTTAATTACTGAGTGGGAAGATGCAAGTGGTGCTGTCGAGCAGCGTTCTGATTCATCCGATATGGGCGGTACGATGCGCCTGGGTTCGCAAGAGTGTAATTTGCAGAAAGATTCAACCACATTTGAGTGTTATCAAAAAGAAGTCATTACTGAGCGCCATCGGCACCGTTATGAAGTAAATAATAACCTTTTGCCAAAGCTCCTTGATGCGGGTTTAGTGGTGTCAGGTAGGTCAAAAGATGACTCATTGGTTGAGGTGATTGAAGTGCCAGATCATCCTTGGTTTGTTGCTTGCCAATTTCACCCTGAATTCACATCTAATCCTCGAGATGGTCACGGTCTGTTTGAAGGATTTATCAATGCAACTATCAAGAATAAAGCTAAATAGAGGCTCACAAGTTAATGTCACAGAAAACCTTACGCGTTGGAAGTATTTCTATATCAAATGAGCTTCCGTTTGTTCTCTTTGGTGGTATGAATGTGCTTGAATCTCGCGATATGGCGATGCAGGTTGCAGAAACATATGTTGAGGTGACCCAAAAGCTGGGTATTCCTTATGTTTTTAAGGCGTCATTTGATAAAGCCAACCGCTCTTCAATAGGTTCATTTCGTGGGCCAGGTTTAGAAGCCGGTCTTAGAATATTTGAAGAAATAAAAAGCACATTTGATGTCCCTATTATTACAGATATACACGAAAGCCATCAGGCTCAGGCCGTTGCAGACGTTTGCGATATTATTCAGCTGCCTGCTTTTTTGTCTCGTCAGACTGACCTAGTTGTGGCGATGGCGAAAACCAAGGCTGTTATAAATATTAAAAAAGCACAGTTCTTAGCGCCGCATGAAATGGGTCATATTCTAAAGAAGTGTGAGGATGCAGGTAATGATCGGCTTATTTTATGCGAGCGTGGCAGTAGTTTTGGTTACAATAATTTAGTTGTTGATATGTTGGCTTTTGGTGAAATGAAGGCTTTTAACTATCCAGTATTTTTTGATGTCACCCATTCTTTGCAGCAGCCTGGTGGAAGGTCTGATTCCGCTGGAGGTCGCCGAGAGGCTGTAACTGACTTGGCATTGGCTGGGGTCAGTCAAGGTTTAGCCGGTTTGTTTTTAGAGGCGCACCCTGACCCAGATAGTGCGAAATGTGATGGGCCTTGCGCCTTGAAATTAACGCAGCTAGGGCCATTCTTAGAGCGAGTTAAGCAGTTGGATGACTTAGTGAAGCAATTTGAACCACTTGATACAGCATAGAGATAAAGCAGTTGAGCGCCATGGATTAGTAATTCTGTTCCTGCATTTGTAAATGATTTTAAAAGTTCGGAGTAAGTTGAATGACTACAATAGTTGAAATAAAAGGTCGAGAAGTACTGGATTCTCGTGGTAATCCAACGGTTGAAGCGGATGTGATTCTTGCTTCTGGTGTTGTCGGTTCTGCTTGTGCGCCCTCTGGAGCGTCGACAGGTTCCCGTGAAGCGCTTGAATTACGTGACGGAGATAAGTCTCGTTATTTAGGGAAAGGGGTGCTTAACGCAGTCGCGGGCATTAATGAAAAAATAGCGCCGGCATTAAAAGGTGTAAATGTAACCAATCAACGAGCATTGGATCAGGTGATGCTTGATTTGGATGGAACGGATAATAAAGCGAATCTAGGTGCTAATGCTATTTTAGCAGTTTCATTGGCTGCAGCTAAAGCTGCGGCTCAAGAAAAAGGTGTAGAGTTATTTGAGCATATTGCTGATATAAATGGCACGGCTGGCGAATATTCTATGCCGGTCCCCATGATGAATATCATTAATGGTGGTGAGCATGCTGATAATAATGTTGATATTCAGGAGTTCATGGTTCAGCCAGTTTCGGCACCTACATTTGCTGAAGCATTGCGTGCAGGCGCTGAAATATTCCATGCTTTAAAGGCAGTATTAAAAGAAAAAGGCTTAAGTACAGCGGTAGGTGATGAAGGTGGTTTTGCACCAAATTTAGCGTCAAATGCTGAAGCGCTTGCTGTTATTAAAATAGCTGTCGCAAATGCAGGTTATGAGCTAGATAAAGATATTACCTTGGCATTAGATTGCGCTGCTTCTGAATTTTACAAAGATGGTCAGTATGATTTAAGTGGCGAAGGAAAAGTGTTCTCTGCGGAAGGTTTCAGTGACTATCTTTCTGGTCTTTGTGATCAATATCCGATTGTGTCGATTGAAGATGGTCAGGATGAGTCAGATTGGGATGGTTGGAAGTATCAAACCGAAAAACTCGGCTCACGTGTTCAGCTTGTTGGGGATGATTTATTTGTCACCAATACCAAGATTCTTTCAGAGGGCATTGAGAAAGATATTGCTAACTCCATTCTTATTAAATTTAATCAGATAGGAAGTCTAAGTGAAACGCTTGATGCCATTCAGATGGCTAAGGATGCGGGTTATACGGTTGTTATTTCACATCGATCCGGTGAAACGGAAGATACAACGATTGCTGATTTGGCTGTGGCTACATCTGCTGGGCAAATAAAGACCGGGTCTTTGTGCCGTTCAGATCGTGTAGCGAAATATAATCGACTTCTTAGAATTGAAGAGATGTTAGGCTCTAAGGCACCATATAAAGGGCGCTCAGAAATAAAAGGCCAGTAACACTCGCGGTTTAAATAATCTAAAAGCACTGAAAGTTCTTTCAGTGCTTCTTAAATCTGTCAATACGGTAAATACTTATTGATTCATTGAGCAGAATATCTATTTCTAGGCTAGAGTAATTAAAACCCTGTTTTTTAATGAATGTATTTCTATTATTGTTTGTATGGTGAGGCTGTTGTTTTCATGAAGTTGTTATGGGGTATTATGGCCGTTGTCGTTATTGGCTTGCAATATAGGCTATGGATTGATGATGGAAGCTATTCTGAAGTGTGGTCACTTCAGCAACAGGTTGCACATCAAAAAGAGCTTAATGCAAAGTTAGAAGATCGGAATAACCACTTAAGTGCAGAAGTTCTGGACCTTAAGCGTGGCTTTGACGCAATTGAAGAGCGTGCTCGCTTTAATCTTGGTATGATTGGTAAAAATGAGACATTTTATATGGTGGTAGGATCCTCTATGTAGTTCGTGTCTGTTTTATCAACTTCAATGATTATTACAAACCATGTCAAAAATTTCACCGTCCAATGTTTGGGTTATTATTCCTGCAGCAGGAATTGGCTCAAGAATGCAGGCAGAACTTCCGAAACAATACCTCAGAATTTTAGATCGAACTATCTTAGAGCACTCAATTGAATGCTTTCTAAAGCACCCCGGTTTTAATCATGTCTATGTTGGGATATCTCAGCAAGACGAGTTCTTTTCTTCTATGTCTCTTGCGAATGATAAGCGGATTAACGTATACGAGGGTGGGAGAGAGCGTGTCGATTCAGTACTTAATGGTTTGAAGTGTTTGTCTGGAAGGGCAAAAGATGATGACTGGGTTTGGGTGCATGATGCTGCTCGACCGTGTTTGAGTTATGAAGACATAGAGTCGCTATTTTCTGCAATAACGCAAGCGAATGACGGTGTTATTTTAGCCGCTCCTGTGAGTGATACGATAAAACGTTCTAATGAAGCGGGCTGTGTCGGTGAGACGGTTAATCGTGATGATCTGTGGCGAGCACTTACACCTCAGGTTTTTAAATATTCGGTTTTAAAGTCTGCTCTTGAGTATTGCCAGTCAAAAGGCTTTTTGGTGACTGATGAGTCTTCAGCTGTTGAGCTTAATGGCGGGAAGACTGTCTTGGTGCAAGGGTCTGCTTTGAATATAAAAGTGACACGACCCGAGGACTTATTTATGGCGAGTGAAATTATCAAACAAGGTAAGTTAATTGATCCCCCTCCAAAAGATAAGACCTCATCCTTTCCTAGAGTAGGGAGTGGTTTTGATGTTCATGCTTTTGGAGAGGGTGATCATATTATTCTGGGCGGGGTTACTATTCCTAATCCGCATGGATTGGTGGCGCACTCTGATGGAGATGTTCTTCTTCATGCGTTGATGGATGCGTTGCTTGGGGCCTTGGCCTTAGGCGATATTGGTTTCCACTTTCCTGATACCGATCTTAAGTGGAAGGGGGCAAGTAGTAGGATGATGCTACGTTATGTTAAAGATAAAGTTGCTTTGCAGGGGTTCCAGATTTCTAATGTTGATTCCACTATTATTGCTCAATCGCCTAAGATGTCACCCCATATTGCTCAGATGCAACAATACATAGCTGAAGATTTATCTCTTGAGTTAAGTGCTGTCGGTATTAAAGCGACAACGACTGAACAGCTTGGGTTTACAGGGCGTAAAGAAGGTATAGCCTGTCAGGCAACGGTGATGTTAGTACCGCTTCAATAAAATAAGGAAAACAATGAAATTTGATTTAAATTTTCCATGCGCCTCTAAATCAATCAGAGCATCGGGATTAATAAAAGAAGTAGAAGATGACTTTTATGTCGAAGAAATGATGGCGCCTGAACTGGCGGGTGAAGGCGAGCATGTTTGGTTGTGGGTTGAGAAAATAGGGCAGAATACCGAATATCTTGCCGGGCAAATTGCAGCATTTTCAAATGTTAAAAAAATGGATGTAGGTTTTTCTGGGCAAAAGGATCGATGGGCAAAAACAAGGCAATGGTTTAGCGTTTATCTTGGCGCTAAACCTGAGCCCGACTGGGCTAGTTTCAATGTTGAGAGCGTCACAATACTCAAAACATCTCGACACCTTAAAAAGCTACGTCGTGGAGAGCATTCGTCAAACTTTTTTAAAATTGTGGTCAAAGACATACAAGGTGATGGTGAATTAGAGCTTGGCTTGAACCAAATTAAACAACATGGATTCCCCAACTATTATGGGCCACAGCGTTTTGGTATTAATGGCTCGAATCTTGATAGAGGGGAGCGCTTTTTTGAAGGTGAGATTAAGGCATCTCGTTCACAGCGATCTTTCTATATTTCTGCTGCGAGATCATTTCTTTTTAATCTTAATTTGGCGGAAGCCATTGAAGCAAATGAGTGGGTGAATCATGTTGATGGTGGGCCATTATATGGTGATCATCAAGAGGGGGTTCCACCATTAACTGAAAGGGAAGAAGAAATCTTGGCTAGTTACCCTTCGCTTGCTAAAGGCATCCATAAAAATAGGTTGAAGTTAGAGCGTCGCAACTATTGTATCACCCCTATTGATATGAACTGGAGTAGGGAGGGGAACAGTTTGGCTTTGGTGTTTTGTTTACCTACAGGTATTTTTGCTACCGCGTTATTGGCAGAGTTGTTTGATTTAACTGTTGGACTTGGGGAAGGTGGATGACATTATTGATATCCAATGATGATGGTGTGCATGCAAATGGGATTAAAGTATTATCCGATGCACTTTCAGCGGTATTTGATGCTCAGGTGGTGGCTCCAGAAAGAGATCATAGTGGTGCGAGTAGCGCTCTCACCTTAAAGCGGCCCTTAAGCTTAACTCGATTAGATAGCGGTTATTGCTCTGTCGATGGCAGTCCAGCAGATAGTGTTATGTTAGGGCTTTCTTTATGTAGCCCGAAGGGCGAGCGTAAAATATTTGAACGCGTGGTTTCAGGGATAAACAGCCATGCCAATTTAGGTGATGATGTGCTTTACTCCGGAACAGTCGCTGCAGCACTCGAAGGGCGTTCATTGGCGCATCCAGCAATTGCTGTGTCACTGGTGAATAGAGGCTGTTACCATTACGAAACGGCGGCTCAAGTTGTGTTGGATTTATTGCTAAATACTACAAAACTAGCGGTACCTAGTGGTGTTGTGCTAAATGTTAATGTGCCAGATATTGCATATAATAAATTAAAAGGGATTAAAGTTACCCGTTTAGGGGCTCGGTCGACGGGTGATCCGCATGTCCGAGTTGAAGATCCTCGCGGTAGAACTCGTTACTGGGTTGGTGCTGCTGGAGAGAGTTTGGACTCCAAGCTTGGGACAGATTTCCATGCAGTAGAAAATGATTATGTTTCCATTACACCTTTACAGGTTGATATGACAAAGCATGATTTGATAGATGAATTACAAAAAAACATTAGAGGTATTACCGAGTGAGTCAAACACTTGATCTCGCTGGAATAGGGATGACATCAAAGCGTACCAGGCTACGGCTGATCCAGCGCCTTAGAGATGACGGGATTCAAAATGAGGCTGTTTTGTCTGTTATGGCAGATTTACCAAGGCATATCTTTCTTGATGAAGCGCTTGCTCATCGAGCTTATGAAGATACAGCGCTACCAATTGGTCACAATCAGACTATATCCCAACCTTATATAGTCGCAAGAATGACAGAGTTGATACTTGAAAGCTCTCCTCGAAGAGTCCTTGAATTAGGAACTGGCTCCGGATATCAAGCGGCTGTCTTGGCCCATTTGGTAGACGAAGTTTATAGTGTTGAGCGTATTTTTCCCTTGCTTGAAAAAGCGCTAGTGCGTTTTAAACAGTTAAAGCTCAAAAATATTTCTGCCAGACATTCGGATGGTGGTATTGGGTGGCCAGAAAAAGGTTTGTTTGATGCAGTGATTATGACTGCAGCACCGAAAGAAATTCCTATGGCGCTAGTGCGCCAGTTAAAGCAAGGGGGGAAGATGATATTGCCTCTTGGGGATGTCACGCAAAGCCTCACTATTTTGACCAAAACAGATGATGGTTTCGAGAAAGAAGTAATTGAACCTGCGATGTTCGTACCATTTTTACCTGGAACGGTAAGGTGACTCTCTATTTAGTGCCTGAGCGGAAAGTAAGCATGAACTTCTGTCCAGGCTCTATTTACTAATAGGATGTAGTTGTGAAATTTGATATTTGGGTGTTAATAAAGGGCTTGTTGATGGGGGCTGCTGATATTGTGCCTGGAGTGTCTGGTGGGACTGTTGCCTTTATTACGGGAATATATGAACGGTTACTGACTGCTCTGAAATCAATACTGCCTGAATTTTTGCTGTTATTGAAAAGTAGAAAATTTACTCAGTTTTGGATGAGTATAGATGGGGGGTTTTTGCTTACCTTGTTTTCAGGGATACTAATTAGCGTATTGTCGTTAGCAAAAATAATCAGCTATTTATTAATGGTTTATCCAATCCCGCTCTGGGCTACATTTTTTGGTTTGATTGTCGGGTCTACCTATGTGATATCTAAAACATTAGAAAACTGGACGCCAAAACTCATTGTAATTGCCTCCTTGGGTGTAGTTATTGCTTTTTATATTACCGAGCTGTCTCCCGTTCAAGTTGAACCGACTCTTCTGAATATCTTTCTATCCGGGGCTATCGCTATTTGTGCAATGGTGCTGCCAGGTCTTTCGGGTAGTTTCATTTTAGTGATGCTAGGAACGTATTCTTTTATTCTTTTGGCGATTAAAAATCTAGACTTAACCGTGTTGTTGATCTTTTCGTCGGGTTGTCTTGTTGGCTTGCTTTCTATTGCAAATATATTGGTTTGGACGTTTGCACGATACCAAGCGACTACTTTGGCAGTATTAACTGGGTTAATGCTAGGGGCGTTAAATAAGGTGTGGCCCTGGAAAGAAGTGCTTCAATATAGGCTTAATAGCCATGGTCAGGAAGTGGCGTTAGTTGAGCAAAATATACTTCCTTCTACTTACGAAGCGATTACTGGCTTGTCATCTCAACTGCCTTTTGCGTCAATCAGTGCGCTGGGCGCTATGCTGTTTGTTATATTGGTGTCGAAAGTAACAGAGAATGAGTGAACAGCGTCTCATAGTAAGTGTGATTTAGAACAAAATGAGTGTGTAAAAAGGTAACACCTGATTTTTTTGGTAACGAGTTTTAATAATATATCTTTCGAGAATATAATTAAAGATGAAGGGTTTAGCTTTTTTTCTTAATTTATTTTCTAGCTTACAAGAAGTAATTGGAATAAATAACTGTATTTATATTCCATTTAAACTATTCGGGGTGAGGGCGATTGTTTAATAAGTGCGCTACTGGTTTTTTGCTCTGTACAAAAAACATACAACGAGTAGTGTTTGTAACTTTGTGTATCCCTATCTTGTTGATGTGTATTTCTTGTGCAACCCAATCTATTTACTACGATAAAAACTTTAACCCTTCTGTGTATTTTGGTCGACATGTTGTTAAAAATGGTGAAACCTTATATTCGATTGCTAGGCGTTATGGTCGTGAGCTTAAGGAGTTGGCGAAAAGAAATAATATACACCCTCCTTATATAATTAAGCCTGGGCAAAAGATTAACTTGGAGCGACTTAAGGGAGAGATGGTTGAGGGTAAAAAATCATCCAAAACAGTTAGTCACAGAAAAGAGAATGTAACAAAGCGTAAAGAAAGTGTGCGAATTGGTAAAAAAGTTACAAAAAAACAAAAACATACAGGCGCCTCGAAAATAAAATGGCAGTGGCCCTACGTTGGCCCGATACTTGCGAAGTATTCAAGTAACGCAAAAAGAAAGGTAGGGCAGAGTGCTAATTTGGCCTTGAATCAAGGAGTTGATATTGCAGGCCAACTCGGAGCACCCATTTTTGCGGCCGCTGAAGGAGAAGTGGTGTACGTGGGAAATGGTCTTCTGGGTTATGGCAATCTAGTGATTATTAATCATAACGAAACCTACTTAAGTGCTTACGCTCATAATAAGCGTGTTTTTGTCCGAGAAGGGCAAAAAGTTAAAAGAGGACAAAAAATTACGGAGATGGGGGTCTCTGAGCAGCAACAAGTGCTCCTTCATTTTCAAATCAGGCGAAATGGTCAGCCTGTTGATCCTTTGAAGTACTTACCAAAGCGTTAAATAATGAGAGTGTTCAATTAATTGAATGCTAACGATTTCTAAATAAATAGCTAGGTTGTCTATTCTGTTTTGGGATAGGTAAACAATAAAAAGCGAGGCGAATAAGATGTCAGCAGAAAGAGAAACATATATTGATGATGCGGTTGTAGAAAATCAAAATGGTTTTGAGGATGAACCTGCTAGTGCGAAGGTCACGCCAATTAGGCCAAAGAAAAAGGCAAAGGCGTCAGAAAGCGACTCTTTGGGGACAACAGAAGGGCAAACATATCGACAACTAGATGCGACTCAAATGTATCTCAATGAGATAGGTTTTTCGCCACTACTTTCTGCCGAAGAAGAAGTGTATTTTGCACGATTGGCTCAGAAGGGTGATGAAGCTGGTCGAAAGCGTATGATCGAAAGTAACTTACGATTGGTTGTTAAGATTGCACGTCGTTATGTGAACCGTGGTCTAACCTTATTAGATTTAATTGAAGAAGGTAATTTAGGCTTAATTCGAGCGGTTGAAAAATTTGACCCAGAAAGAGGCTTCCGTTTTTCAACCTACGCTACTTGGTGGATCCGCCAAACAATTGAACGCGCAATCATGAATCAGACGCGTACAATTCGTTTACCTATACATGTTGTTAAAGAATTGAATTTGTATCTGCGAGCAGCTAGAGAGTTGACGCAGAAGCTAGATCACGAACCTTCTCCTGAAGAAATTGCAGATCTGCTAGATCGTCCAGTTGCAGATGTGAAACGTATGCTGGGGTTGAATGAGCGTGTTGCTTCTGTTGATATGCCTATTGGCGGTAGTAGTGATAAATCATTGTTGGATACGGTTGCTGATGAAACGGCATCTGATCCAGCTGAACTTCTTCAGGATAGTAATCTTCGTGGTAGTATTGATGGCTGGTTAGATCAACTATCAGGAAAGCAGCAAGAGGTTCTGTCTCGTAGATTTGGATTACGTGGCTACAGAATGAGCACTTTAGAAGAGGTGGGTAAGGAAATTGGATTGACGCGAGAAAGGGTTCGCCAAATTCAAGTTGAAGCATTAAAGCGCCTTAGAGATATTCTTGAGAAGCAAGGGCTTAATGGCGAGATGTTATTCAATAGTTGTATGTAGCTTTTTCACAAAACTATAGAAAATAAACAAAGGCTGCGCTAATTTATAGTGCGGCCTTTTATATTTTGATATTCTTTTTTTACTCTCCCTCTTTGAAACGGTATTCGCACAGGTCTTCAATTAAGCATGATCCACACTTTGGCTTTCGCGCTACACAGGTGTATCTTCCGTGTAAGATTAGCCAATGATGAGCGTCAAGCATAAACTCCCTAGGGATAACTTTAAGGAGCTTTTCTTCTACTGCTAAGACGTTTTTACCCATCGCAATTTTTGTCCGATTCGACACTCTGAATATGTGTGTATCAACAGCCATGGTAGCTTGTTTAAATGCAGTGTTTAAAACTACGTTTGCCGTTTTTCTGCCGACTCCGGGTAAGGCCTCTAATTCATCTCTAGATTGAGGGACTTCGCCATTGTGTTTTGAAAGCAGAAGTTGGCAAGTCTTGATTATATTTTGCGCTTTTGTGTTGTATAGGCCGATAGTTTTTATGAATGTCTTAAGTGCTTCTAGCCCTAAGTCATTGATAAGCTTTGGTGTGTTGGCTATTGGGTATAATTTATCGGTAGCTTTATTTACGCCTTTGTCTGTTGACTGAGCGGATAAAATAACGGCAATAAGTAACTCAAAATGACTCGAATAGTTAAGCTCAGTTTCTGGAGAAGGGTTGTCTTTTTGGAAGCGTTTAAAAATATTCGTGCGTTTGAGTTTGTTCATTTTACCCTATGTATATTTACTGGAAGTTACTTTTTGTAGTGGTTTATTATATTGGTTTTTTTTTAAAATAAAAAAGGTTATACTTTTTTTCGGCCTTGAAAGCGCGGCTATTTTTTATGTTCTGCATTTCGAATACCTAGTAATAGTGATTATTCTGTAAGCATAAGTTATATCCAGTTTTTCGATGTTTTAATGTTACGTTTATTAGTCAGGATATGATTATGTCAGATAGAGTTACTGGTAAAGTTAAGTTTTTCAACGAATCTAAAGGCTTTGGTTTTATTGAGCAAGAAAATGGTCCAGACGTTTTTGTTCACTTTAGCGCAATCCAGTCAGATGGTTTTAAAACATTAGCCGAAGGTCAGGCAGTAGAATTTACTGTAGGTCAAGGTAATAAAGGCCCACAGGCTGAAAACGTAACAGCACTGTAGTTTGCGTTTCTATTTTATCAAGTGCTTTTTTCGTTTAACCGAATAGCGCTTGATAAAATCATTTCTTTATCAAGTAATTTTCTATACTAATTCCTATTTCTTCCTCTAAGTTTATTAGCCTTATGCGTGAAATTCTCTACCATGAATGATATGGTCTAATTGTTTTAATTTTGGTTAATGCGGCAAGGTTTACATGGCATTTAATTTACAGGGTAAAAATATCCTTTTGGCAATTACCGGTGGCGTAGCTGCTTATAAATCGGCTGAATTGTGTCGTGAATTTAAGCGTGGTGGAGCCAATGTGCGGGTTGTAATGACCAGCGGCGCACAAGAGTTTATTACCCCTTTAACGCTTCAAGCTCTATCTGGGCAGCCGGTTCACACTGAATTATTGAACCCAGAGTCTGAGGCCGGCATGGGGCATATTGAGCTGGCTAAGTGGCCCGATTTGATCGTTGTTGCACCTGCTACAGCCAACTTTATCGCAAAGTATGCCAAAGGCTTGGCAGATGATTTGTTATCGACGTTACTATTGGCGACACTATCGCCCGTTGTAATTGTACCTGCCATGAACCAGGCGATGTGGAAAAATCCGTTAACACAAAGAAATATCGATGAACTGAGTACCCTATTTAAGAAAAACCTTCTTATTCTGGGTCCTGAAATTGGTGAACAGGCATGTGGTGATAATGGCCCTGGTCGAATGATGGACCCTGTCGGTGTGTTACAAGGTGTGGGCGATCATTTTTCTGCGTCAGACATTAGCGTCCTTTCAAATAAAGTGGTCGTGATAACGGCTGGCCCTACACGTGAAGCAATTGACCCGGTTCGTTATATTAGTAACCACAGCTCCGGAAAAATGGGGTATTCTTTAGCTCGCACTTGTCATCAGCTTGGGGCGAAAGTTATTTTGGTTTCTGGGCCATGTAATTTAGATCCTCCAGCTGGGGTTATTTGTAGGGACGTAATTTCGGCACAAGAAATGTTGACTGCCGTCATGGATGAAGTAAATCAAAAGTGTGATGTGTTTATTGGTTGTGCTGCTGTGGCTGATTATCGACCTAAAGATGTAAAGGCTAACAAAATGAAAAAAAGTGGAGATGCGAGTGATATCTCTTTAGCCTTGGAGCAAAATCCGGACATTGTTGCTACAGTAGCCAGCTTGAAAGTTAAGCCATATACGGTCGGGTTTGCAGCAGAGACGAATGATTTACTGCACTATGCACAAAATAAACTAAAAAATAAAAACCTTGATATGATTATCGCAAATGATGTGTCCTCACCTGAGCTTGGTTTCAATAGTGATCACAATGAAGTTTACGTCATTACCAGCGGTAAACAGCAACGGTTGGAGAAACAGACGAAGCAAGAAATTGCAGATAAGATTATTGCTCAAATAAGCCAGTATTTATAATACACACCTAAACTAATAACTAACGATTGAAACTACATCCTTATGACAAAGAAAGTGTTGCAAGTTAAGCTTCTCGATACCCGCCTTGGAAGTACTATCCCCTTACCTGAGTATGCAACTTCCGGGTCAGCCGGCCTAGATTTAAGGGCATGTATAGACGCACCAATTACACTAAACCCAGGTCAGACCTATTTAATACCAACTGGAATGTCTATATATGTTGAGGATCCTAGTTTAGCTGCTGTATTGTTACCTCGTTCGGGTTTAGGGCATAAGCATGGCATTGTCTTGGGTAACCTAGTTGGTCTAATCGACTCTGACTATCAAGGCCAACTGATGGTTTCTTGCTGGAACCGGGGAGATAAAACTTTCACTATAGATGTCGGTGATAGAATTGCTCAGATGGTGGTTATTCCTGTGGTTCAGGTTGGCTTGGAAATTGTTGAAGAGTTTACAGAAAGTGGTAGAGGAAGCGGTGGATTTGGTTCAACAGGGTGCTCATAATCGGTTTAGTTAAAAAGAGCGTAATAGGATAAATGGAATGAAGTTATTTAAGAAAAAAGAAGCCTTAGTAAAAAGCGCAGATGAAAAAACTTCCACACCACATACAGCCAAATTAGAGAAAAATTCAATAGGAGCAAGGCTAAGTTATTGGCTTTATCAACCTGCAGTGTTGGTAATCGCTATCCTACTTATTATTTATACCCTTATTGATTTTATGTTTATTCAGGAAAATGAAAAAGCGAAAAGTAATCATATAAAGTCTTTAATAAGCGCATCACTTAAGTTAAATGTTGATACCTATATAAATCAAAAAATGGAGGGGCTGGGTTCTCTTGCAAGCTCCAAAGTGTTATCAGAATTGCTGATAGATGGAGAAAAAAAGTTAGATTTTGAGAAGATTCTTAAGCGTTTATGGACTGACCTGGATCAAATTTATGTTGTACCCAAATCTGATTTCTTGGTCATTAAAGATAAATACCCTGGTTTGAGTTTTGCTAGTGTTGAGATGATGAGGCTTGCCCTGTCTGGCGAACTGCCTAAAGCTGAAGCATTTTATCAAAGTGATGAATGGCGTTTTCAAGTAGCAATGCCTATTAAAGCTGCTGCAGTGCTAAAAGGTGGGTTAGGCTACAACGAGGATGTGGAGGAAGTAAACTCCGTAACAGCGAAGCCTGGAGTAGTAGGGACTATACTCGCAACCTTTAAACTTGATGCTATCAAACCCTTACTTAGAATTCCTAATGGCTTACCCGCAGGTGAAGCGGCTTTAGTTAGTTCACAAGGCCCCCAAGGTAAGAAAATAATATCTGTCGGTCAGGGTCAAATTCAGCAAGCTATTTACTTACCGACGGTTATTACAGAATGGCGGGTTAGATATTCTCCAGGGACGAGCCTGCTGGGTGAGATAGATAGGACTATGATATGGATTGTTTTTGGTCTTGGGGGGCTGTTTTTGTTGCTAGGATTATTTGTAATATGTCGCATTAATATGAATCATGTTAGGGGTGATCTTCTCTTGGCAGGTCAATCGATAAAAAAGTATATTTTTGCCGATGGAAAAATTTCAGATAAATTTGTATTTACTGAGATTTACTCAGTGACGCTTGCCATTTCACAGCAAGCGCGGAATAGAATTAAAGAGTTGGAACTTAAGTTACAAGAATCTAGTGCCATCAAAGCATCGCAAGTTGATAGGGGTGCTAGCCAGCATAAAGACGAAAGTGCTACACCACTATTTGATGATGACTTACTAGACTTGGATGTATTAGCAGAAGCTGATTCGCAAAGTGATATTAATCATGAAGGGAGTGACGGCACTATTGTGACGGAAGTAGAACGGTTAGATTTTGATGTGCCTCAATCCATATTTAGAGCCTATGATATTCGTGGCATTGTCGATGAATCCTTAAATGAAGGAATTGTGGAGCTGTTAGGGAAGGCAATCGCTTCAGAAGCCGTTTCCTTAGGTCAAAAGACCTTGTGTGTAGGTTATGATGGGCGACTATCTAGTGTGGCTTATTGTGAGGCTTTAACTCGTGGAATTATTAGTACAGGAATAGATGCTATTGTTATCGGTCAGGTGCCTACACCTGTGCTGTACTTCGCTACACACCATTTTGAAACCGGTAGTGGAGTCATGATAACCGGGAGCCACAACCCTAGTAATTATAATGGTTTTAAGATGATGCTCGGTGGTAATACGTTATCAGGAGATGATATCCAAAAAATATACAACAGAATCATTCTTCAAGATTTTTCGGAAGGACAAGGTAATCGCTCTGAGCAAGAGGTTGATCGTATTTACCTGGATACAATCTTAAATGATATCGCGGTGGCCGCGCCTTTAAAAGTAGTAGTCGATGCAGGTAATGGGGTTGCTGGAGGTATTGCGCCAGAACTAATTGAAGAGTTGGGTTGTGAAGTTATTCCCCTTTTCTGTGATGTTGATGGTACTTTTCCCAATCATCATCCGGACCCCGGAAAACCTGAAAACCTTCAAGATTTGATCGCAGCAGTTAAAGAGCATGATGCTGATATAGGTCTAGCATTTGATGGCGATGGTGACCGCATAGGAGTGGTAACGAATGAAGGGAAAATAATCTGGCCTGACCGCCTATTAATGTTGTTTGCTAAAGATGTTGTGTCTCGTAACCCTGGAGCTGACATCATTTTTGATGTTAAGTGCTCAAGGCGCATAAATGGCTTAATCACAAGTTATGGCGGTAGACCCATCATGTGGAAAACAGGGCATTCACTGATTAAGGCTAAAATGAAAGAAACCGGCGCTTTACTCGCTGGTGAAATGAGCGGGCATGTGTTTTTTAAAGAGCGCTGGTATGGCTTTGATGACGGTTTATATAGTGCTGCGAGATTGCTTGAAATTTTAGGTATTGAAGATAAAACATCACATGATGTATTTGCTGAGTTTCCCGAAGATATTAGTACGCCTGAAATTAATATTACGGTAACTGATGAGTCAAAATTTGAAATAATTGAAAAACTTTGTGAGCGGAAAGATCAATTTTCCGGCGGGAATATATCCACTATAGATGGCTTAAGGGTTGATTATCCAAATGGTTGGGGTTTATGTAGGGCGTCAAATACTACGCCAGTATTGGTTTTAAGGTTTGAGGCAGACGACGAGTCAGCTATAGAAGAGATTAAGGATAAGTTTATTGTCCAGCTTCAGGCTGTTGACCCTAACTTGGTTTGTGATTTCTAATCATTCATAAGGGAGCGTGGCATAATTGTTACGCTTGAAAATACAGTGACGCTTAATGTAATACCTATTGCAAGTGTCTTTACTGCGTTCACGACGTCGTGCAACGGCTCTAATAAGTATTATTAATTTTTTGAGTATTCTATGAGTTTAACGAGAGAGGCCGCTACCCAAGTAGCATCCGTTTTAAATAAAGCATTGCCCTATATTCAGCGTTTTTCTGGAGCCACTATCGTGATTAAATATGGTGGAAATGCGATGGCAAACGAAGAACTGAAAAATAGTTTTGCTCGTGATGTGGTGTTGATGAAGTTAGTCGGCATCAATCCAATCGTCGTGCATGGCGGTGGTCCTCAGATTGGTGATCTACTTAAACGTTTGAATATTGAGAGTCATTTTGTTGATGGAATGAGAGTCACAGATGGTCAAACAATGGATGTCGTCGAGATGGTACTTGGCGGAAAAGTTAATAAAGAAATTGTAACCTTGATCAATCGTAATGGTGGCAAGGCTGTAGGGTTAACGGGTAAAGATGCAGATCTAATTCAAGCCAAAAAGCTTAATATTGATAAAGCCTCACCTGAGGTGCAAAAAACAGAAATTATTGATATCGGGCATGTTGGAGAAGTCGTCAAAGTAAATGCTGATATTATTCATATGCTTACTAATAGTGATGTAATCCCAGTAATTGCACCCATAGGTATAGGTGAAGATGGTACATCTTATAATATCAACGCCGACTTGGTTGCTGGAAAGGTGGCTGAAGAGTTAGCCGCCGAAAAGTTGATATTATTGACAAATATTTCGGGATTACAAAATAAATCAGGGGAAGTGCTGACAGGACTGACAACTGAACAGGTTGATGAGCTTATTGCTGATGGCACAATCTACGGGGGTATGTTGCCTAAAATTGGCTGTGCACTTAGTGCAGTCAAAAACGGTGTAAAGAGCGCACATATTATTGATGGACGTGTTAGTCATTCTACCTTGCTAGAAATATTTACCGATGAGGGAGTCGGCACCTTAATCTCTAATGAGATAATCTGACGTGTGGGTTTTTGACTTAGATTAAGGTTTTGGTTGTCTCTTCCGTTCTGATGATTGAAGATGTGTCACCAATGACTTTGTTTCGCCCAGAGTCTTTTGCATTTTGCATAGCTCTTTCAGCCTTATGAATTAGGTCTTCAGCAGACTCTCCGAATATAAGAGCAGCGACGCCGACAGATGCTGTAACTGTTCCGAGTTCAATCTTTTCAGCGCTATCAGATAGCGTTTGTTTTGATAAACGTTCTCTGACGTTTTCTGCGACAATAAGAGCACCCTCAAAATTTGTTTCAGGTAATAAAACACAGAATTGGTCGTCTCTAAAACGTGCAACAGAGTCGCTGCCTTTAATATTGTTTTTTATCAAAGTAGCGACAAATCGCAATACCTTGTCTCCAATGGTGTGTCCGAATTTCTTATTGAAAACTGAAAAATTATCTAAATTAAGTATCAACAAACAGTTTAATTTTGAGTTTTTTGTGCTCGTTGCAACCAAATTTTCAATTTCTAAGTCAAAAGCACGACGGTTATTCACTTTCGTTAGAGGGTCCGTGGTGGCTTCTGAGTTAAGTTTGGATACCTCCGCACGCATTTTTTTCATCTCAATTGCCATGGTCTCTAATGTAGATTGCATGCTTTGAGTGGCGTCTTCTCTTTTCTTGGTTTCATTTAACAGGTGGCTGATTAATTTTTTAATATCAGCTATGTCGCTGATGCCTTCTACTTTCGATGAAAAACTGGATAGGGTTTTTGCATATTCATTTAAACCGTGACCTTCCTTTGCTACCTTGTCTAAAAAATCAAAAATAACCTCTTTAACACTTTCACTCAGTTGGTTAACCGCTGACTCGTGGGCATTTGCAATGAACTCTGTATATAAAGATGAAAGTACTTCAGGTGTGAACGCGACTTGTTTTTTATCTAATTTGTTGACGGCATTTGTTAGTTCGAAATTTTCGTCATTTACAAATTCATACCATATAGCGTAGTTTTCAGGTGTTGTAGCGATGTTACGTTTATTCATTTCCGGAAGAGTCTGTTTTAATAAGGCAACTGCCGTAGAAATGTCATCAGTGTGTTTCATGAGAATTGTTACTATCGTTTGATCAATTAAAAAGTTAGGGGTTTTTAAGCTTATAGTCTTAGTTTAGTTCGGAATGAGTGAAGATAAAGTCGATATCTCATTATTTTTGCTATAGTTTATTCATGGTGAATATATATATTGGTAGGTAAAATGAGAAAATGAAGAAAAAATTATTATTGCTCGCCTTTTTGGCTGTATTTTTATTGTTTGGTTCCAAGGCATTCATTGCCCTTTTTTCCTATCAAACAATAGAAAAGCTAAAACGAGAAAGTCAGGGTGACGTATCTATTACCTATTCTTGGATATCATCTGCTTTTGATGGGTCAGTTATTTTTCACGATATTCTTATCACACCGTATAGCTTGAAGAGAACGTTTCATATTGAGCAAGTTTCTTTGCATTACAGT
>Ga0105350_10000547_pt1 | contig 24889 bp, 25 predicted proteins | sample EN1Hudsemesocosm_FD_83506 | JGI IMG/M metagenome (GOLD analysis project Ga0105350, IMG submission 83506) | Methane-oxidizing microbial communities from mesocosms in the Hudson Canyon - EN1E Hudson Canyon | ecosystem: Environmental > Aquatic > Marine > Cold seeps | place: Hudson Canyon... | reverse complement strand
CCACGCTGATCAGTTAGAATAATCAGTTCAAAATGCGCGCCCGTAGCTCAGCTGGATAGAGTACCGCCCTCCGAAGGCGGTGGTCGGACGTTCGAATCGTCTCGGGCGCACCATATTGACCTCCTAGTAAGTCCATAATCATCCGTAACACCTAGTAAAATAAGGCTACTCATAAAAACTTAGTCCGTAGCAGTCCATTAAAAACCACTGGAAAACAGGGGTACTTGGGGGTATATTTAGGGGTATATTGACGACATTAAGAAGAGGTACCCCCAAATGCCACTAACCGACCCGAAAATAAAAACATCCAAGCCAAAAGAAAAGGACTACAAGCTAGCGGATGAAAAAGGCTTATTCTTATTAATTAAAAAGACAGGTGCGAAGTATTGGCGTCTTAAGTATCGCTACAATGGCAAAGAGAAATTACTAGCTTTTGGGGTATATCCTGATGTGAGCCTAAAAGATGCCAGATCAAAAAGAGATGAAGCAAAAAAACTACTGCAAGATGGTGTCGACCCAAGCGAGCATAAAAAACAACAGTCTTATATCCTAAATAGTGGTTCTAAGTTTGAGGAGCTGGCTATTGATTGGATGAACAATAAAAAAGATTGGGCAGAACAGACACGTAATGACAGGGCAGGGGCTTTTAAAAATCACATTTTCCCTTTTATTGGTCATGTACCAATAGATCAGATTACGCGGCAACAGCTTATTAATATCTTGGAGCGGTTAAAGGAAAGCGGCAAGCACTCAAAAACTATCGGTGAAATACATGGTGGTGTGGTTAGCGTTTATAAATATGCAATAGCAAAAGGAGTTTGTGAGAGAAATCTAGCTGATGACATCAAGCCATTATTACCTAAAGGCGATAAGACCGAGCACAGAAAAGCATTAGCGCGTGAAGAGATACCGTTATTTTTAAGGCAGCTTGATAATTATGGTGGTTCATTTGCTACTGTATGTGCTTTAAAATTATTGCTACTCACAGCAGCAAGACCAGGTGAAGTATTTAAGGCGGTATGGACTGATTTTGACCTAGATAATGCGGTATGGATTAGACCTAGTGAGCGCATGAAAGCACGAAAAGAACACCCAACACCATTACAGCGCCAAGCAGTCGAAATTTTAAAGAGCTTACACAGAGTAACGGGTGGGCGCGTTCATGTATTTCCAAACCAGAGCGACCCCAAAAACCACATGAGCGAAAATACACTAAACCAAGCCATTAGTAAGCGTATGGGTTTTGATGCGACAGCGCACGGCATGAGGTCTGTTTTTAGTTCGCTGGCCAATGAGTTCGGTTTTAATCCTGATGCTATCGAAATGCAGTTAGCGCACATGGAAAAAAATGAAGTCAGGCGCGCTTATAATCGAACTAAATATTGGGATGAGCGGGTTGAGATGGCTCAGCAATGGGCTGATTATTTAGACAGCTTAAGAAGTGGCGCTAATGTAATACCATTCAAGAAAAAAACTGGGTAACACTAACAAACTAAAAACACGGTTACAAAGTTACAAATCATTACAGCCCTTTAATTGTATAGCCTCCCATGTAACCATTTTGTAACTTTCTGTAACTTCTGTAACCAATTTACAAGCAATAAGCGTTATAAGCGTCATCAATATCAATATTAAAACTACGCTATAATCAAACTACCAACCTAGGCTTAGCGGCTGAAAGGCAGGACTCATTCCCCTGCTTGGTTGGTACTTCTCAGGAATGATTGCTTTGAATGGAGCATGTCTTATGAATGACTTTAACGAAAAATACCAAGCTAAGTTTGGAAAGCCATTTTATGAAGAACCTCAGTCAGAATCTAGCATAAACCAGAAAGTACCATTAGAACTACAACTAGATCGTAAATTAGCTATAGTTAAAATGCAGAATGCTGAGATAAACACGCCAAACAACCAACAATTACTAGACACACCATTATTAGAGTTAATTAACGAGTATGGGCTGCAAAGGTTAGGTGAGTTTGAGCGGGCGTTTAATCTCTATGTGTGGTTGGGTAATTTACAAGATGAACTAGAAGACATCACCCCCAAACATTACGGAAGCGATAGAGCAAGCTATAACAATAGAGTGTCGACCCTTAATAAAAAAATAGCTGAAACCAAAAAGCATTTAAATAGCTTTGATAACGGAGAGCATATCAATAAAAATAATAATGCAGAGCCTATAGAAAACAACCTAAAAAATGAAGAATTAGAAGTATTTATCAAATCAATTATTGCTGATTACCCCGAAGCTACATCAAAAGATATTCTTGCTCATTGCTTTGAGTGCTATAAGACAAATAATCGACAAAAAGAAAAAATTAAAAAGATTATGCTGGGTCTAGGTGTGAGAATGGACTCAATCGCTGGCGTGCGGACAAGTGAGTCAATCAAATATATGGCAAAAGCGGAAATATTTAACAGTCAATAGTGGCGGGGTAATTTAAAAATATAAGTTCTTTTAGGTCAAATAGATAGTATCAATCTAATTACCCCATTTAATACACCCAATTTACCCATCTGGCTTGGGTTAAATTAAAAATACTAAGATGCACCATCAAAACAACCAACAGCCCAGAAGGGCTAAAGGAGTATTACAGATGAGTGTTATTATCAGGCTACCTCAGGTTATTCAAAAAACAGGCCTAAGTCGTTCCAGTATTTACAGTGCTATCGCTGATAAAGCTTTCCCCGCACAATTAAAATTAACTCAAAGGTCGAGCGGCTGGCTTGAATCAGAAGTTGACCAATGGATAAGTGACCGTGTTGCTGATCGCGACAGTGAGGTGGCTTAATGACCTCTAAATATGAAGTTATTGAAATAGACCAATGCGAAATCACTGTAGATGTTTCCTTGCTATCGAAAACAGATGAATTATTTTTCAATGCTACAGATATAGCCAAATCATTTAACAAATTACCTGCCGATTTTCTGAGATTATCCTCAACTAAAGAGTACATTGACGAAATTCTAAAAGAAGTTGGAAATGGGATTTCCCATAACGAGGATTTAATAAGGGTTAAGCAGGGAGGAAAGTATCAAGGCACATGGTTACATAAAGAATTAGCGTTTGAATTTTCTGGGTGGTGCAGTGCAATGTTTAGACGTAAATTGCATAAATGGGCTGAGTGCAGAATTGAAAAGGAACACGACTGGCAACGAAAACGCCTTGAAGCTAAGACAGGGTTTTTACCGATGACCAATGCCATTACAAAAGTACATGACCCCGTACAGTTTTATCACTTCTCTACTGAATGCGACATGCTTAATAAAATCGTATTGGGCATGAGTTCCAAGAAATTTAAAGCACTGCATAGTGTTGATAATGTCCGCGATGCTTTAGACGCTTCACAGCTTGCAGAGCTTAATCGACTGCAAATTATTGATACTGGGCTTATTGAGATTGGCATGAGTTATGAAGATAGAAAATATAACTTAATTAAATGCCATGAGCGAGAGTTATTGGTAGAACTGAACCACTCTGATTTACTGGAGGCTGCGTAATGTTATTGACAGCAACAGAAAGCAACGCTACCCTATACGCTCCATTTGAGAAATCAAAAGGAAGCAGAATTGGCGTTCTGAAATCACACGGCGTAAGCCGCTTTAATGCGGTATTTTTATGCGCAAAATCTCAGTTCATCTATATGTCGGACTGGGTAGAGCACTCGAAAGAGTGGCTGGGTCGTGTGTCCAGTACGCCAACTTTACTCAGTTCCGACTCCATGATTGGCGTTATGTTGTCGGGATTTAAAATCCTACACACGGAGGCTATCATGCCTAAATACGCCCAAGAACCCACCAAACAAAATCCGCTTACATTTTCTGTTAGCGATAAAGCGCAATCAGCCCCTCAAAAAACAAGTCGTTTTAATGTGATCGACAAGGCAACTAAACGCCTTATTGCTTATAAAATCCCATTTGACTGCGCCATTCAATGCCATAAGCAAAACCAGACTGTTATTAAGTTTGCTGAAATGGTTGGGGGTGTTGCATGAGCCACTTAACCGAACAGCAAAAAGAAGCCTTACTTCATGCGGAATATGCGGTAAGACACGCCCTAATAGAGCTATCAGCAATTGATAGTAAAACAATTATTTCATTAGGTGAGCACGGCCAAACACTCAATACCGAGATAGATAGAGCAATGCAAAGTCTTGAGGGTTCAAGTCAGTTGGTCATAAGCTTAATTTTTGATGTGGAGGGTAAGTAAATGAGCACCATTAAATTCACACATGGCGAAAACGCAGAGATAAGTATCGACAATGGCAATACCACGCTATCTAATGCTTTAACACTTGGCGCGTTATTTCACAGTTCTAAGGTGTTTTATCCTACAGGCCAAGACCCAAAGCGCGAATATGCGACCGATAAGCAAGGCTTAGTGGATAGCATAGATATGAGCCATCAGCTTGTTGAAAGTTTGCATAACGGCATTAACACCCTTAGCAGTATTTTAGCGATTGCAGATCATGATGAGATTGAGCCGCATTTACGGGATTCAATGTGGTTAATCGCTGGATTGACTGAACTTGCAGGACAGGTACATTTTGCTGCGAATGAAATGCAATTTCGCTTAGACCAGGAAAAACAGGGGGAATAATTATGTTCACGCATAAAAAAAGCTCCCCCGAGGCAACCAGTCCAGAGCGAGCTTCTTTAACCACTAACTATCGTCGTGAGACGAAAGGATATAACTAGATGAAAAACAAAGCTAATTGTAACAGCGCGACATCACAGCGCAAGCGTATTTTGGATGCTTTACGAAAACAGCCTTTAAGTACTTTAGATGCCAGAACCGAATTAGATATTATGCACCCAGCGGCACGCGTTCAAGAGCTACGCGAGCAAGGCTACCCCATTCATACCAATTGGGAGACTGCAGATACCGGACAAGGCAAACATCGTGTAGCCAGTTATGTTTTGTTATCGGGAGGTGCGCATGGTTGATTTTTGGACTGATACGCACTTGGAAATTAAAAGGCGTTTACTGGATGAAAGCAAAAAGGCACGAGTAGTAGGCGAAAAGATTAACGGGATTGTGTGCCCTGATTGCGGTAAACCAGAAGCTTATGCACATGCTAATGAGCCTAATGTAATTATTTGTCACCGTATGAGTCAGTGCGGGGCTAAAACATTAACGCGTGAGCTTTACCCTGATTTATTTAATACGTTTGAACAGCGATTTAAACCAACTGAATCTAACCCTAAAGCAACAGCCGAAGCATTTTTACAGGCGCGGGGATTAAAGACTGATAACCTTAATTTTTCTCAAGGATCTGTTACTGAGAAAGCAAACACTTATCCAACGGTAAAAGTTGAGTTTGATGGTGTCACCTTTCAGCGGTTAATTGACTATAAAGGTAGCAATAAAACAAGGCTAAGCATTTATAAAGGCAAATATTACTGCTCTCAATCCGTTGAAGGTGCAAAAACTGTCTACGTGGTTGAAGGTATTTTTGATACCTTGGCTTTAGAGAAAACTGGCCTACCTGCAATAGCGACGCTTTCAAGCACACATAACCCAGAATCATGTTTTCAAGAGGGTGTGAGTTATATTTTAGGCTTTGATAATGATGTAGCAGGTATTAAAGCGGTTAAGAAAATTAAATCTTACCTGATTGAAAAAGGAATTAGTTTTAGTGTGCAACTTCCCCCAGCAGGTAAAGATTGGAACGATTTATTAATTAGTGGGGATTTAGCAGAAGATAAGTTAGCCAATACCTTAGCGTTATGTAAATGGCGTGGCGCGTTAGCTATGGCTAATAATGCGCTGGATTACTTCACGATATACAGCAAACAAAAGCCCTATAGTAATGCTTTTTTTGAGTTCAATCAGCAGACGTATAAAGGTACATTTAAGGAGGGTGAAAATGAGGGTGATCAACCCACGGAGCATAAAGTCATGAGGATGTTGGATTGTGTGCTAAATATCGCTTATTCCATAGAAGATGCCAGCCTACAGTATGAGAGCCGGTTAAGTCATATCATCAATGCGGTCTCGAACCGTGAGGGCATTAACACCCTACGCTTTAAAGGTGCGGACTTTTCAGCCCTGAATGATTTTAAATCGAAGTTATTGCAGTACCGTTTGTTATTTTTTGGAAGTGGTTCTGACCTGACTTATTTTGCTGAATATTTGTTTCAGAAAAAGCCCATTAAAGTGCGCGAGTGTCAGGCGTTGGGCTATGACCCGCTTTCTGGTTGCTATGTGCTTAATAAATTTCTGTACGACAAGGACGGCAAGCACTACACGATTGATAAAGATGGTTACTTTCATAATCACAAACTAAAACCGTTTAGCGGACAAGATAAAAGCATTACGCGCATTGATACGGTAGACGTAGCTAAGTTTATTCAGGCATTACATGGTGCGTATGGCGATAAAGGATTATTGGCGTTGGGTTTTTGGGTATCAACCACCTTTTCCCATGTGATTTTTAAGGAGTTTGGTTTTTTCCCCTTTATGAGTTTTCACGGTGACCCGCATTGTGGCAAGTCTGATTTGACCACAACTCTCAATAGATGCTTTTTTATTGATTCTGAGGGCTTGGCTATGAGTTCAGGTAACACTAAAAAGGGTGAACTTAGAACCATTAGCCAGAAGTCGAGCATGGTGACAGCGATGTTAGAGGGCAGAAAAAACAGCGTACGTTTTGATTATGATTCGATTTTGCCACTGTATAACCGCAATAGCTTACAGGTACGCGCCCAAACGACAAATGATAACCAAGTACATGATTTGAAATTTACAGGTGCTTTAGCCTTTGTACAGAATGTAGAACAATTTATCAGTAAGCCAGCAAAGGAGCGCGTGGTATCAATCCACTTTACCCATGATGGCTTAGACGATACTTATGATGCGTGGCAACACCTAAAGACTTATTCACCTGAGCAGCTGGCAGGTATAGGGCATTTTATCCTGAGTAATCGCACCTATTTTGAAAATGGAATTAATGCGGAGATTAGTGAAACAGCCGACTATTTGCGCGCCAATGGTGTCGGTATAGATCGTATAGCCAAAAATCATGCAGTCGCTTATGCCGGTGCATCTTTACTGGTGGAGCTCACGAAACCAGCTATTAAGGATAATTTCATTAACTTCACCCTGCAAGCCGCCATGAGTAAGATCGAAACAGCAAGAAGTGAATTATTGTTAGCTGATCATTTTATGGAATGTATCGAGGGCTTTAGTGAACAGCAAGGGGTTTACCAAGATGAGCACTTATTAATAATTCATTTACCAAGCGCCATAAAAGCAACCGATACCCACTGGAGCACCAAAGAGTTATTAAGTGAGTTAAAGTTGATGGATGGCTTTATTGATGAAAAAACCAGTCGAGTATTTGATAAGCATAAACCTAAAAAATGCTGGCACTTCAAAAAAGAAAAAAACACGGTTACAAAGTTACAAGTAGCTTAAAGCCAAGTGTAGTAAGGCGTAGCGTGTAACCTTGTCAGAAGTTACAAAAAGTTACAACGGTTACAGTTTTATGATTCAGGTTACAGAAGTTACAAAAAGTTACAAACTGGTTACACCACAGACCGCTAAACATAAGGGCTTGAAAGAGTTGTAACTTTGTAACCTATATAAATACTATTATTATGAAAATTACACTATCTAATAAAATTGAAATACACACCACTCCCAGTAATGAGCAGCAGATGATTGAGCAATTCACTTTTGCTAACCCTAAGTTTCAAGATGCTAATAATTTTGGCAGAAGCACACGCGGTATTGATCGGACTATTTGCCTAATTGAACGTGCAGAAGATGGTTCCGTTATTGCACCATTGGGCTTGCTTGATTATTTGGTGCAGACATTCCACCCCGAGGTAATCGACCAACGTAACACGGTAACGGCTACTATTCCTTTTACTGGAACGCTGAGGCCGTATCAAGAACAATTTGTTGGTGATGCTCTTATTGCTAAAGGTGGCGTGATGGTAGCGGCTACGGGTGCAGGTAAAACAGTGAGCGGCATTGCTTTAGCTTCACGGTTACAGCAGCGCACTTTGATCTTAGTTAAATCTAAGGACTTGGCTGAACAGTGGCGCGATGCCATCAAACAATTTACGGATTTAGATGCTGGCCTTATTGGTGGCGGTAAAAGTATCGAGGGTGAGCAGTTCACCATTGGACTTACACAAACTCTATGTAAACGGGATTTATCAGAACTTAATTATGGTTTAGTGATAGCGGACGAATGCCACAACCTGCCAGCAAGCCAAGCGTTTACGGTCATGAATGGGATTAACTGCCAATATCGTTATGGTTTATCAGCGACACCACAAAGGCGCGATAACATGGAGTTTATGATTCATGGGGCTATTGGTGAAGTCTGCGCGGAAATTAGTAGTGATCAACTACAAGGTAAAGTCCTGCCAGTTTGCATAAAGACCTTAGAGCATGGCTTTAACGCAGAGGTAGATAGCTGGGCAGAATTTTTAAATGTCTTAGTGGACGATGAAAGCCGAAACCTAATTATTATTGGACATGCCATTAAAGCCAGTCAAAGCATGGGAACGGTAATTTTATGCGCTCAGGTGCGGCATTGTGAGTTATTGGCGGCTATGTGCTTAGAGCGAGGCGTAAAGGCTTTAGTGTTGCATGGTCAATTGCCTACAAAGGTACGCGCTGAACGCATGAGCCAAGCAGGTGAAGCTCAGTTGATTATTGGTACATTATCCTTGCTATCCGAGGGTATCGACTTGCCCCACCTATCAGCCTTAATTTTTGGCGCGCCAGTATCAGCGGTGATTGATAAAGAAAACCCAGCAGCTACTCGATTAATACAATCTATTGGCCGGTGTAGACGGCCATACCCCAATAAAAAGAAAGCCTATGTGATGGATATTATTGATCAGTGTGGCTTTGGCGTATCAGCATGGCATAAGCGCGCCACTATCTACCAGCAGCAGGGCTTTGACGTGAAGCAATGAGTGTTATGAATAATAACAATATCATCAAATTAGTTAAGATCAAGAACCCCAATATTACCCCAAGGCTTGCATTAACTACACGGTAACAATTAAAGAGATAGGACTATGGCTAAAACAGCAGCACAACGACAAGCAGACTTTAGAAAATCACACAGTAATCAATTTAAACGGCTGGATGTTTTGCTCCCGACTGAGCTATTTAATGAGTTACACGGTAACGCTGAAAAGCACGGTATGACTAAGGCGCAATACCTTGATAACTTACTACACGGTAACGGCTCAATAACTAAAAAGCCCAGCAGCAAACCTAAGCTAATATTTAAAAAAGCGTTACCCGATAACAAGCAAGGTTCGGTCATTGATGTACTGGCTAGCTTTCTGCCCGATGGCGTAAACAATACCAATGATATGCGGAGTGCTTTATCTGATGGCTACCGCAAAGCCAACGGCATTAATCACAGCCTGAAAGCGAATGATGCACAAGGGCTTAATGAATACCTTGATGCGTTAGATGCCGATGATATAAAGCAGCTTATTGTTATAAAAAAGCAGGGAATTAGCGATAAAGCGAAAGCTAAGCGGTTAAATAGAACAGCTAAACACCAAGCTGTTTAACGGTTCCAATCACTTATAAATTGTTGGTGCTGAAATCAATTAAACACTGTTATTTAAAGTGTTATAATAGAAACTGATTAAATATATTACGAATTAATCCATTCAACTTGTCGGGAGACATCAAATGAATACAAGTATCTATCTGCAACCATCGTTGTTAGATCAAATCAAAGCGCGAGCAACCGAAGAATCCAGAAGCGTTAGCTCAATGATTGCCATTTTAGTTAAGCAAGCCTTAGCGGCCTGAACCATCTGGAGGTATTCAGGTGACTGAACGAAACAAAAACGGCACATTCCCCAAAGGTAAGAGCGGCAACGTCAATGGTCGAACCGCAGGCTCAGGAGTCACAGGTAAGCTACGCAAAGCAATCCTTGATAAATCGCCTGAGCTACTGCAAATGGTTATCAACAAAGCCCTTACGGAAGACGATGTAACAGCGGCTATGGCCTTGCTCAACAAAGTAATGCCGAACCTAAAAGCTAGCAATGAGCCGGTAAAATTCAATCTTGATACTAACAAAAACATATCAGATATTGGCGCTGAAATTATTGGAGCAATTAGTAAAGGCGAGGTGGCTTTGGATTCAGGTGCGCAGTTAGTGAGCAGCTTAGCATCACTGGCTAAACTACGAGAGATTGATGACCTTACCAAGCGTATTGAATTGCTGGAGCAAGCGAGTGATACTCAAAAACAGAATTGAAATAGCTAGTGGTCAGGTATTAAGCTTAATGATTACGGAATGAATTTTATATAAATTTTAATTATTGTCGGGAGACAACAAAATGACACAATATTCACAAGAAGATAATAAGCGCAGACTGCAAGCAAAGTGCGACTCTGAATCACGGGCATTCAGAAAGCTGAGCCAAATGAGCGGCACAAAAAATGGGTGGTATTAATGACCTTAACGCGCAGAGTTAAGAAGCTAGAGAAATATGCACCGCCTACGGGTGATTATGAGGTGTATTTAACTCATGATGATTTTATCACTGGCAAGGTGAGCAAGGTATCAAAAGAATATTACGATGAGCGCATGGCTAGACTTAATGAGTTAGCACCAGAAGCGGATTCATTACTGGAGAAAAACAAATGAGCATTGAACGCAGAGTTAAGCAGTTAGAGAAGTACAGCTCAGCAGGACAAAAGCCTTATACCTATATTGTGCAGGATTGTGCCGGTGAAACTTATCGGGAAGCATTAAAGCGTACAGGTGTTATTGAGAAAGATTTCGAGAAAGTAATCTTTGTGTGCTTTGATTAATCAGGAGGCCAGAACACAATGAGCATTCAATCAAGCATCGAAAAGTTAGAGAACGCAGGCGACAATAAAATAAATGTCGCTAATGAATTAAACCGGCTAAAGGCATTACGCAAAGCAGGCAATACACCACCCAGGCGAACCGTTAAGGATTTTGAGCAGTTGATTAAAGGCTGTGATAACCCTGAATTAGTAAGCCTGTACAAATCAGCTATCAATGCGATTAGCTAAATTTAACAACTATCGTCGCGATGACGAAAGGGTGATATTATGACATTAGAAAAATTAAACAAAGACCTTGCAGCTGCTTGTGCTAAAAGAGATGCACACGCATTAAAAGTAAAGGAAACAGCCGCCAGGATTGAGGCTATCCCCAAAAACATTGCTAGCATCAAAGAAGGTTTAAAAAGCACTCCATATTACAATCCAGCTTTCATTAAAATAGGCGAGTTGAGCTTAGAGGCTGAAGTATTAGAGTCTTCAATGATTGAGCTTAATAAAGAACTGAATAGCTTAAACAATAATCACAGACATATTGTCGAGAATGTTTTAGATAAAGAGCGCGATAATAAGCGGGCTGAGTTAGTGGCGAGATTCACAGAGCTAAAGGCAACAGGTGCTAATGAAAGAACTATTCGCAGCGAGCTTGGGCTGAACCATCATGAGTATGAGCGGTTGAATAGTTAGTATTTAATTAATGAGACCTTACATGTGATGCACCTGGAGTGCATCATTACCTGAGCTACTGCCGCCTGATACGGCTATACCAAAAGAGGTAAGTAAATGTACCTTCTATCCTAATTAAGTGCAATATATCAGTCATATACTCATTTAGTTGAGTAGGTGCGCTCAATTCATTTTACAAAACTTTAGCTTAAATTAGCCCTGTTAGTTCAGGTTTTTTTGGCTTTTAATTTAATATATAAAATATAGTCTTATTTCCTTTTAAATGCATGAGGTAAATTATGAAGCTGCTCTTATTCATCATTCTAATAACAACATCGTACAACTCAATAGCAAGAACACAAACCGAAAAAGCAGAAAAGTATTGCACCGAAATAATAGATGTAATGACGATTATGTTCATACAAGCAAAAAACAATGGCAAAGAAAAGGATGTGATTTTACCGAAAATAATAAATCTTCCAGAAATTAGAGACAATAAACAGCTAAAGAGCGATATTATGAAGATTGCCAACTTTGTTTACAATGAAGGATATTCTATCCCCGACCATAGAGTTAGAGGTTTCTTGGTTAATGAGTGGTGTTTAGGTCAAATAGACAGCTTCACTTACAAATGAACCTACTCTGCCTATACAAGCATAAATACAAGCTCATCAGAATAAGCATTGAAGGCGATAAGGCTTAATGCGTTTTTATGGCGGCAAGACATTATTAATACTTAAAATGACCTTCAAGAATTATGAAAAAAACCGGGCAATGAAATCACTTTAGAATAGAATTTTTTCTAAGTAGCGTAAAACTAAGAAAGAAAAAGCTACTGCGAAGTTGGAACTTTCTGATATTGATTAGCGGATGTCAATCAGCGTTAAAATTCAAGACTACCCCAATAACTTACAACACGGCAAAGTCAGGTGGGGCGCTAGGTTCTTCTGAGCTGTTTTAGCAATTGCGGGTGATAGACGCGTGATTATCTACTAGATACAATTTTTATATAAGGCGTTGCTATGCAGAAAAACTTCACAAAACATCACTTTTAGTTGCTGACCACTTACATACAAAAGCCTACCGCAACAAGCAACTTACCCGTGATTATAAAGTGTAAAGTCATGATCGAACCACAACACGAAAAAAACATTTCGCTGACGATATCCAACCATCGGACACTTGCCGTTGTACCTAAAAGCAAGGAAGTTATCAACTTCATCAGTAATAAATTTTGGTATTGGCGCATTGATACTGGACTTAGCTATTTTTTCAGTGCCAAGTCCGTGCCTGCCTATATCCTTAATACCTTTCCATGTTAAAGATTTTCTACGAAATATCGAGTCTGCAAACATTGCCTTGTTTTGTTGGTCGAGTCTTGAAAGGCAATACTTTCCATCTTGTACTTTTTCTAATGAGAAAATAGGAGGTGATGCATCATGGTTAGGCGGCGTTTCTGTTTTAACTAATTTTCCTTGCGTTGCCTTACTCGATTTAATCCTTCTAGACATTTAATTAATTCTGATTTTGAAAAATTCAAAAATTTCTTGTTTCGGGATAATGCTGGCGTTACTTTCGTGATTAAGCCATGGTGATTCCTCATGAGTCATATCCCTTAGTTTCCATGCCGAATATTGTCCAAAGACTTCATAAACCTCTGCAACCAAATCAATCTCATCTTGAGTCAGTAGTTGCATGTCAAAACCAGCTGGAACAGTAATTTTGTTACTGCCGTAATGTTTATACGCATGGTATAAGCTTGGAATAACTGGTCCATGTGTCCATGCTTCAATTTCATTTTCAAATAATGACTTACCAAAAATCGCGCTATAAAATCCTTGCGCGTAATACACAAGCTTTTGTAGCTTGAGGTTTGAAACCCCATCGCCATCATTTGAATCATCTAAGTAGAGGAAGCAATTTACTATATTCCCTAAATCAGCCACGTCACCCTCCTAATAAGTATTTAATATATTCTTACATTCTCCATAAAACATAAAGCCAGTTCAAGCTTATAGTTTTCTTTCTATTAAATAGCACAGCATGTTGTGCTATTTACTCTTTAGACCACAATACCCTGTATTTAATTTTAAATTCACTAATCATCAACTGAGTGTAATTTACGCCTTGCTATTACAAGAAGTACCAAGCCACTGCGTTAACATCAAGGTGGCTTTTTTGTGCTTAGTTATCGGGTGGCAATGAGTGCCGGTTAATAAATTGTTTTTTCAATGTTTGGAGCTTTCGGAATCGAAGACATATTAAAGCTGCTATTTTACAGGGGTACTTTGTAAGTATGGGGGTACATTTGGGGGTATAAATTATGTTGTCAAGTGTGTGTTTGGTTTAAAATCAACTTGTTATGTCATTTATGTGGATTGTCTCGGGCGCACCATTTGATATTTACCCTAAAATCGTGTTTTTAGTTCTGTGCCCAGTGATTTAAGGTATATTAACAATTTTGACCTTTGCCTCCTGTGTCGAAAATAGACTAAAAATCAATAGCTTAAGCCTAACGGCAATTCGATTTTTAGCGCTGATTTATCGTGTTGTATAAGTTCATAATTTGTTTTGCCAGAGTATCGTCAGTCGAATATAAAACCCCACGGTGATTCATAAAAGTGGAATCCGCTCGATTTAAATCTAAAGCTTGTCCGAATATATCGCTAACAAAGGCTCCCATTTCATTAAATAAACAAGCCGACGCAGAAAAATCCCATAAGCCACCGCCACCAGCGTGTGCGATAGGGAATTTAAAGTAACAGGCGGGTGAGTTTTCTAATACCCAACAAGCATTCATCGCGGCACCGCCTTGTTGAATGATTTTTACATCACGATAGTTGGATTGTTTAGCGATCTGCTCAAGCTGAAGCAATACTTCTTGATAGTGAAGGTGGTTAGTAAAACTACGATCTGAAATAAAATGCAGTGAGGGTTTTGTTTGCTTGTTTACGGAGCCTTGCCAAGGCTTACCATTGCGAAAAGCACCGGCTCCTTTAGCGGCATGATAAAGCGTATTCTTCACGGGATCATAGATAGCACCAATATAAGGCACACCCTCACGAGACACTAAAGCAATAGAGATTGCATAGCCATGCTTCCCTTCAATAAAAGGCAGCGTGCCATCTAAAGGGTCGATGCACCAGAAAAAATCTTTTTCTAGTCGCAGTAAATCATCAGGACTTTCTTCACTAAGTAAGGCTAAATCAAATATCGTACAACTAGGCAGTAAATTTTGTAAGATAACGGCCTGGCATAGGTGGTCGACTTCGGTCACAACTTGAGAGGCTAAACTGGTACCCGCATCTTTCTTATTAATCGTTAATTTTTCGCGAGGAAAATAAGCAATGATTTGTCCCGCTTGTAACGCAGCAGAAATAGCACACTGGCTGAGTAAATATAAATCGTTGGTACTGAGTTGCATTACTGTACCTAAGCCTATTTTGTGTTATCCAATTGAGCAATAACTTCACGTGCTAAACGCTCGCTATAGCTGTTGATTTTCCAATGACCTGGGCTCCAGCCTTTGATAAAACGATGAAAGTCAGTCCATGCGACAGGGTATAACTCTCGCCAATCAAGCTCAAGTGCTTCGACTGGAAAATGAGGGGCTCGATTTAGCAGTGCGATCTTGAGTTGCTGAAAATAATAATCAAGCAACTTTGTCTCTTGTTGCTGACATTGATCTTCATTAAGACAGCTACCGATAAAGTAAGCAACATCTTTCATGCCGCAACCACCGCCCACATATTGAAAGTCCACTGCTGCAACCTGTTTGCCATCTTTAGAAAAGCAAAAATTTGCCAACTTAGCATCGCCATGTACAAAGGTTTGAAAGGGACTTAGGCGTAACGTTTGATCAATCGCTTGAGCATGTTTTTTAAGTGGCATATCTTGTAAAGCTTGTAACTCATCTGGTCGCGTCTCTAAATGCCAATAAGTCCCAACTTCCCAAAGTTTATCGGGTTGTTTTCCCATAAAAGTTGCATGAAAATTTGCTAGCCAAGATAAGCAGGCTTTAATTTCAACCATTGAGACCTGTGATTTACGAACAGGAAATCCAGAGTCATCCAAATCTTCTAATAGCATAAACATTTCATCTTGCCGAGACTCAACGGCCAAACAAAGAGGCACACGACAGTTGGCAGAGCACATAGAACTCCACTGCTGATACCAAGCCATTTCCACATGATAGGACTTAATTTTGCGTTGATGGGATAAATCCGTATTCCAGCCACGCGGATGATGATTTTGATCCGGCAAGCGTACATGTTTAATCACAACGCTTTTAAATGAGCCACCCTCTAAGCCATAACGCACAATCTCGCCATAACCACTCCATAGGCTTTGAATGCTCTCAATTTTAAACAGGGATGTTGCATCGGTTGCTTTGAGGATTATTGCTTGAAAGTGCGAGTTCATTACTCAGGTGTATTTGCGCTATTAATGGTTGTAGGTTCGTCTGGGATAAATTCAAATAAATCGTCGACGGTACAGTTGAAATAAATACATAACTTTTCCATAGCCTCTAATTCTACTCTAGAAGCTTCTTCTGTAGTGGTCGAATAAAGCAGGGTACTTCTAAGGGCTGATTTCCCAATCAAAAAAACTGCGTTGTATGCTGGCTTTGGGTAAGATATTCTGGTTTAGAGTATTATTCTTCGGTTGTTAAAATAGACTCATCCTTATAAAAATAGGATATGCGCGCGTTTCAACCAGATAGCAATATTTGTCCATACAAGGTGATGCATTAAAAAAACCGTTACTGAAGCAGTGCCCTAAGTAACCCTATTTAATGGGGGATAGAATCAGTCTATGCAATGGATAATCATTTGAATGGGAGACTGTAGAAAAGGACACTTAGATTCACATCATGTCCCATCTGAAAGCTGTACGCCATTACGACGGCCTTGCTTAACACGATATAAAGCATTGTCTGCTTGCACCATTAGTTCTTTGCCGTTTAATTGCTTATCAAGTAAGCCAGCCACCCCAATGCTGATGGTCACTGGAGCAGGCAAGCTAAGGCCTACCGGCTGATTTTTTTCAATTGCCTTCCGAATACGCTCAGCTAGCAGCACCGCTGTTGCACCATCCGTATTCGTGGTAATCACCATAAATTCTTCACCGCCTAATCGACAAGGAATATCAATTCCGCGTATAGCTCGCTTTATTAACTTGGATACATGCATGAGTACTTGGTCGCCTGCATCATGTCCCAGTGTATCGTTAATTGCTTTAAAGTGATCCAGGTCTAGCATTAAAATACTTAAAGGGCGTTTGAATCGATGTGTTTCTGCTAATTCTTGTTCTAACCTGTCTAGTCCATAGCGTCGATTAGGTAATTCAGTCAGTACATCAGTATGCGCTATCGATTCAAGGTGCCGATTTGTTGCAATTAATTCTGCGGTATAGCGCTGAACATCCTGCTGATCTTTTTCTACTTCTTTCTGCAACTGAACAATCCTAGTCCCAGCACGCAGGCGGGATAAGAGTACTTTAGAGCTAACAGGCTTGGTTACATAGTCATCAATACCGGCTCCGAATGCCTCAACGAGATCATCTTCAGTTTCGGCCGCAGTCAGCATAATAATGTAAAGTTTTTTACCTAATTCGGTCTTTCTTAAGGCTTTGCAAAGCATGATGCCATCCATCGGTTGCATGCGCCAATCGGTAATTAATAGTGACGGTTTATGGGCGATGACATATTTCAGTGCCGACTCACCATCCCGACAGCTTGCAACGCGGTGCCCAGCAGTGGTCAATTGTTTTGATAGGCGAGCGATAACCATAGGGTCATCATCAACGAGCAGCAAATCTAAACCTTGAGTAGTAGAAGCCGATTCGTCTTTAGTTTCTTGTAAGGATAACCGGGCATCTGTTTTAACATTAATTTCTTTGCCTAATGCATGCCAGCGCAGGTTTATTTCGCTAAGCATATTCACTAATGCTTTTTTATCCATGGCATGGTGACACGCTTCTTTTTCTAAATCAGTCTGTAATTCCGGCTGATATGCTGTATCTGCCAAACAGTATCGAGCAATTTGACGGGCAAACTTCAGCTGTCTAGAAAATCGTGAGGTTCTTGAAATATCGCTTTCTTCTTCTCCAAAGCTCAGTTTCATTGCTTCAATAAACGGAAATGGAAGCCCCCAGTCAGCTAATAGCATTAAACACACTGTTTGATGATTAATACTTAAGCGATCCTGCTCAATTTGTAATAACTTTTCACCTTTTGCTTGCTTTAAACATTCATCATAAGTATCAGGCCAAACACTAGCTAAGGCCAGTCGCCCAACATCAGCAAGTAACCCGAGAGTGAATGCTTCTTCAGAGGCAACTGTGCGTTCCCGTGATGTGATGGCAGCAATAGCAACTGCCATTGCTAAAGACTGTGACCAGTAAATATCGTAGTCAAAACTTAGGCACTTCCCTTGCTTGTGACTATCTAACAAAGAAAAACTCAGCGCAAAATTGTTGATGGCTTTCATTCCCATCATTACTGCTGCATCTTGGACGTTTGAAACAGCTCTTCGCGCACCAAAGGCAGCTGAATTAGCGATACTTAGAATTCGCCCGCTCAACGCGGGGTCCGACATGACTAATTTTGCAACTTGTTGTATCGTTGAATCTTCTTGTTGACTCAACTTCATAATGGCTAAAGCGGTGCCTGATGGCGAGGGTAACTGAATATTGGCTTTCAGCTCTTTAAAGTTGATGTTAACGCTCATAAATTACCTCCCGATCTTTGCAGAAATTCCGACATTAAAAGGTTAATCGCTATAGATAATTGTATTGTCATTAAGGATAAATCCGTCTCTTTATTAGCGCGTGCGCTTTTTTCTAGTTCAGCAGCTAATGTTGTTGCAGGTTCAGCAAGGAAATTGCTAACCATACCTTTGACGGTATGCGCAGCATTAGCTAGAGCCTCAATATTATTATTTTCTAAAGCGGCATTTAGTGTCGTTAATTGTTCTGGCATCGTTTCAATAAATATCTGTATCAGTTCGTTTAATAACTCAAGGTCATTATCTATAAGTTTCAGCGCGGCGACCTTATTCCAACTTGCGGTATTGGCTTTAGGTTGTGGGCTAATTATTGTCTCTGCCGGACTTGGCATGTCGCTACTTGCAGTCTTTTCTCCAAGCCAATGCTTAAGCGCCTCTGCCAGTTTATTTAGGTTTAACGGTTTACTTAAGTAGTCATCCATACCCGAACTCAAACACGTTGCTTCTGCCTCTGCTGCAGCATGAGCTGTTAATGCCACGATCGGTGTGCGCGCGAGATTTGCATTGGCAAGTTCATGTCCGCGTATAGTTCGGGTCGCTTCATAGCCATCCATGATCGGCATTTGGCAATCCATCAGAACCAAGTCATAAGCTTGTTTTTCCATTAAATCTAGCGCTATCAGTCCATTTTCCGCCAGTTCAGGTTTGATTTTAAATTTAGCGAGCATCGCTAAAACGACTTTTTGATTAACCAGGTTGTCTTCGGCAACGAGTACTCGTGTGCTGCTATAGTTTGGCAGTTCTTTCGACTCTTGATTTACAATGCTATTGCCTTTTTTTGTTGGCGCTGGACTGTTAAGTTGCAAGGTGCTTAGCATAGCGTCATACAGTTGTGTTTGTCGCACGGGTTTAAGCATGCTAAAAGTAATGCCTGATGCCTTTAACTCAGCTTCATTGCCAAGTCCACCTGATGATAAAAGCATGCGTGGTGTATTGGCAATAGCAGGGGATGCACCGATAGCCTTAGCTAAATCAAGTCCATCCATATCTGGCATGTGTAAATCCGTTAATACTATGTCATAAGGCTCTAATTGACCTTGAGCAGCTAATAAAGTGCTTAATGCGGCCGAACCGCTGTCAACTGAATCTACACTCATTCCCCAGTGAGTAAGGTAATGCTCCAAAATAGTTCGATTAGTGGCGTTATCATCAACAATTAATGCCCGATTACCAGAAAGGTCGAGTAATTGAGATTCAGGGTTTTTATGTTCGACAGTTGCCATATTCAGGCTGAACCAGAAGCAAGTGCCTTGTTCAGGTTCACTTTCAACCCCGATCATGCCTCCCATCAATTCAACTAGATTTTTACTAATAGATAAGCCTAAACCCGTTCCTCCAAAACGTCGAGCGGTAGAACTATCTGCTTGAGTAAAGGCTTGAAATAAACGCTCTTGCTGCTCAGGTGTCATGCCAATGCCGGAGTCTCTCACCTCAAAACGTAAGCGCATGGTGTTTTCAATGGTAGGCGTAGCAATGACTTTCACTGAAATTTCACCTTGCTCGGTAAATTTAATTGCGTTACTCAAAAGATTATTAAGTACTTGGCGAGTGCGCGTCGGGTCACCTTGCCACCATCGCGGCAAATCTACCGGAACATAACAGTTTAACTCAAGGTTTTTGGTATGTGCGCGAGATGCGTGTAGCGCACAAACTTCTTCTATTAAAACGGGCAAATTAAAATCAATGTGTTCAAGTTCGACTTTCCCCGCTTCCAGCTTAGAGAAATCAAGAATGTCGTTAATAATGGTAAGCAATGCCTCCGCTGAATTAGCCGCTGTTTCTACTAAATCAAATTGTTCACGAGACATTTCTGTATCTTTTAAAATATCCAACATACCCAATACGCCATTCATGGGGGTACGAATTTCATGGCTCATATTGGAAAGAAAGTCAGACTTCGTTGTTGAGGTTTGCAATGCCGCATCGCGAGCCATTTCTAATGCCACTTGCGCTTGCTCTTGTAGTAATGAAAGCGCAATTAAATCACCGACCTGAGCAAGCATGTTCATTCGAGATTCGCTTTGATCTGGGTAAGGGTCGGTATAAAGAAACAAAATACCAAGAATGTTATCGCCTGACATAATAGGCACAATATAATGCCCGTGCGGTTGCATGCCATCAAACAAGTGATCATGACGTGGGTCGCAGAAACAATCATCAGAAACGATAAATTCTCCTGAAATTGCCGCACGTCCGCATAAGCAAGCACCTAATGGGATCCGCTGCTCACGACGGATAAATTCTTCACTGAATTTTCCGTGTAAAACAAACATATCCAGATAATCTTCATCTTTAGCTTTCAAGAAGATACCGCCTTTACGTTGCAAGTCGAAAGCTTGGAGAGCAAATAAAATATCCAGCACATTTATTAAGCGTTCATGAATCGGTGAAGATTGCTGCAAAGCGACGGAAATAGCTAAGCGAGCGTCAGTATCGGATGCCTCTTGTCGTACAGCGGCTTCGCGTTGCACTTGGGAAGTAATGTCTCTCTGAATTTGCACATAACCTGTCAGGTTGCCATCAGCATCATGTATGGGTGTTACGTTAACATCGGCCCAATACTCCAAGGGATCAGCAGGTGTTGCTTGTCCTGCAATCGGCAGGGGAGCAATGCCTTTGCGTCTATTTAATAAACGGCCAGACCAAGACTCACCTTTAATAAGGTTGTGCTGCATGACTGCGAGGGCATCAGTATTTGTATTAACAGAGTCTAATAGTGATGAGTGCTGGCCAAGCAATGCAGCTTTATTCCATCCCGTAAATTGGCATAATACGGGATTAGCATATTTAATGCGGCCCTTAGTATCTGTAATAAGCGCCATATCATGACTGGCATCCAAAGCATGCTTGAATTGCTCGAGTTTGGCCGCATTGTCTTTAAGTTCAGTAATATCTTGGCGGATAGAAATATACTGTCTAGGCTTACCGTTTTTATCTAATAAAGGCACAATGGTACTATCGACCCAATATAAGTGGCCATCCTTACGTTGATTGCAAAACTCACCTTGCCAGCTATAGCCTTGTGTTATGGAGTGCCACATGTTCTGAATGAACTCTTTGTCATGATAGTCAGAATTCACTATGCGATGACTTTGGCCCATTAACTCTTCTTTTGAAAAGCCTGAAATTTCACAGAACTTGTCGTTTACATAGGTAATATTGCCTTGAATATCTGTGATACTCACTAAAGAATGCTTATCTAATACTTCGCGAAATTCAGCATTAATTCTGATTTGCTCGGAGGTGCGGTCATGCTCGCTTGCTAATGCTTTTTCCAGTGGACGTAATGCTAGCCACCATAGTAAGGGCGCACTCAGCGCGGTTAATAAAATAGCATCCAGTACAGCTTCTTGTACAGAAGTAAGCGTCAGCGACCACTGCCCCAGCAGTATCATGACAAGAGCCTCTGATATGCCTATAACTAGACTAATAATAAACAGCAGAGATAATGGGCTGGATTTGTGTATTCGCATGAGTGATAACGATTGAGGGTGTAATGTCAAAGATTAAAAGTGAAGGAAAATCAACAAAAAGGGTCTGAAGTTTCGCTGTGCATTTGCTGGTATCGTTAATTTCGAAAACAAAGTCGATTAGAAGCCTTTTCATTATTTTTATTTTGTTATGATAGCAAATTATCCCTCAAGCCTTTATGTTGCTCTGTATAAAAAGAGTAGGCTTATAATAACCTGTAAATCCAAGTTTTATGAGTAACACGACCTCAAAACGAGAAAAAAAGCCTACTAAAAGTAGGCGGATTATTTATGGCTCTCTTCGGGAGTGGGCTTTAGTCAGTTTTGTCATAGTAGCCTTGCCGTTAGTGGTAGCTATGATTTATACGATGAGCGAGGTTACAAATTACACGTTAAAGAGTCAAAGAGTTTTAGTGCAAACGGTGCAGGCAGCTGAGATTAGTCGGACTGCGCTGAAGCGTTTAATCTTAATGGAGCAAAGTATCAGGCAGTTCGAGGTGCTTAATGATGCTACTATGTTCGAATCTTATCAGCAGCGCCGACACTCCTTTTTGGAGGTCATAGGTGTTCTTCAAGGGCTAAGCTTGGATCAGGCTTCTAATGCACAGGTAACTAGATTATTGCGGGCAGAGAGTTTACTTAATCAAGACATCTTGTATAGCGCCCAAGAGGAGCAAGCTAATTTAGCAAATGTACATCTTAAAAAATTTGATCAACTGACACACCAAGCAAGGGAGCTTGTAGCGGCAGGGGAGAGAAAAGTTGGTGTAGAGGCGCGTGCTTTATCTGACCTTGCCGGTCGAGTTCATGAGCATTTGATTTTTTCGACTGTCATTAGTATTTCTATGGCGCTGTTGCTTGCTCTTGCTTTTGTGTATTTATTGACGCTGCCTATTAAAAACATAGCCCTTGCAATACGTCACTTAGGAGAGGAAGGCTTTGAGCAGCCTATTGCCATCGGTGGGCCTAAAGATTTAACTGAGCTGGGAGCGCACTTGGAATGGTTGCGCAATCGCTTAAATCAACTGGAGTATGAAAAACTGCAATTTATACGTACTATTTCACATGAGCTTAAAACGCCCTTGGCAACGTTGAAAGAAGGAACGGATTTACTGGCTGAGGATGTTGTCGGTGAGCTGAATACTGAACAGCAAGAAATTATTCAGTTAATGCACATGAGTAATATTACCCTTAATGATTTAATTGATAATTTATTGGAATATCAAAGGACAGTGGTATCTCAGGTTGATTTAAATCTTTCAACTTTTGATGTGGACAAACTAATCGAGCGCTGCGTTAAAGAATATCAGTTGCCTTTACGTAGTAAAAATATTAGCGTGCAAAGTAATCTTGGTATAGCGCATATCAACGCAGACTACAGCAAGCTGGAAATTATTATTAGTAACCTTTTCTCTAATGCGCTTAAATTTTCCCCTAAAGATGGCAGGATTGGCATTAGTCTATTTGCGCAGGATAATGATGTGCAGCTACTAATTGAAGATCAAGGGCCTGGTATTGCTAAGGGTATAGAGCCTTTTATTTTTGAAGACTTTTATCAAGGTAATTCAGAAGAAATATGGCAAATAAAAGGCACAGGCTTGGGTCTTTCTTTAGTAAAATACTATCTTGATGCGCATAAAGGCGAGGTTGAACTCTTGCCAGCCAGTAATGAATACTGTGGCGCTCGATTTCTTCTACACTTACCGCAAAAGCAGGATACTTGTAATGCCGCGATTAGCTAAATATGTTCTTTTCAGTTTGATTTTTACTATTCAGGGGTGCCAGCCTTATTTTAAGGATTTATTTCAACCATCGGAACCCGTAGCCGATACCGGTCAAGAGCAGGCTTATGATGTATTAAGGAGAATTCAGCAAGGGCAAGTGTATGACTTGATCAAGCGTACTCAGCAATATTCTGTCTTGAATAAAAAACAAAGCATGCTTGCCTGTCAGGAATTAACACAGGAATATGAGAAGAACCCAGACTGGCAAGTCGCTTGGGTGCTGGTTTATGCCTTGAACAGTGATTATAGTTGTGTGACGCTCGGTGATGCAATAAAGCTAGTGGGTGCTATACAGGCGCAGCAGAGCGCAGGGTTGCAGCTGCAATGGTTAAATAAAAGGCAAATTAAAGTATTGGAAGATATTAAAGGACAGTACAATAAAAACAGTAGCTTGCGCGGCCAGCTAAAGGAATCTAAAGAGCAATTGGCTATAACACAAGAACAAATGGAAATAGCACAAGATCAGTTAATCGAGCTAAGTTCAAAAATTCAAGCGCTTAAAGCGATAGAAAGTAGTATTAATAAAAAATTAGATTATGAACCAAGTTATAAAAAATAATTTTCAAGGCAAGAAGGTTTTAGTAGTCGATGATGAGCCAAGTTTATTGCAGTTATTAGACTTACGTTTACGATCGTTAGGGCTTGATATAAAAAAGGCAGAAAGTGCAGAGGAAGCGGTTGCACTATTGCCGAGCTATCGCCCCCAGTTGGTTATTACTGACTTAAGAATGGGAAAAATGGATGGTATGGCGCTATTTAGTCATATCCAACAACAATACCCTGCTTTACCCGTTATTATCCTTACTGCGCACGGTACTATAAAAGAAGCGGTTGCAGCAACTCACCAAGGGGTTTTCGGTTTTCTTACTAAACCCTTTGTTAAGGAAGAGCTGATTGAGTTAGTAACGAAAGCTTTTGCATTAAATACACGAGTTGATCATGGACAAGATATAGAAGGAAGCGCGGCTTGGCGAGAAAATATAATTACTCGTAGCACGATGATGGAAAATCTATTGGATGAAGTTGAGCGTGTCGCGCAAACGAATGTCAGTGCTTATATACAGGGTGAAAGTGGCACAGGCAAAGAACTTATTGCTCAAGCTATTCACAAAGCAGGCTCGCGTAGTGATAAAGAATTTGTTGCGGTCAACTGTAGTGCAATACCTGAGGATTTACTTGAGTCGGAACTTTTTGGTCATCAGAAAGGCTCATTTTCTGGAGCATCAGCGGCACGTAAAGGTTTATTTGAAATAGCCGATGGCGGCACTTTATTTCTTGATGAAATTGGGGATATGTCCGCTGCGTTTCAAGTGAAATTATTGCGTGCTTTGCAAGAGGGTGAAATTCGGCCTGTTGGCGCTAAT
>Ga0105350_10000538_pt1 | contig 25113 bp, 22 predicted proteins | sample EN1Hudsemesocosm_FD_83506 | JGI IMG/M metagenome (GOLD analysis project Ga0105350, IMG submission 83506) | Methane-oxidizing microbial communities from mesocosms in the Hudson Canyon - EN1E Hudson Canyon | ecosystem: Environmental > Aquatic > Marine > Cold seeps | place: Hudson Canyon... | reverse complement strand
TGGGTTTTTCTATCTCGTTATCAAGCTGTTTGTGCGTATTGCTTTGACCTTGAATATAGCTTTCAACCGATGTCTTGATAGTTGAGCGGGTGTTTTTCTCAGAATCACGCTGGAGAATGGTAAGTTCTTTATGCTGAATATAGCGTTCGACACTGGTTATTTCAGCTACTAGTGGACTAACATCAAGCTCTTGCTTGATGTTTAATAATTCTGCATCGTCAGAGAGATAAAGCTCAGGCTCAGTGGTTTCTGTTGGGGTTTTTAGTGGTTCAAGTCCAAGGAAAAGATGGTCATTAGATGATGATTGTTCAAAGTTAATTAGAATACTCTGCGCATTAATCAATACTTGTAATTGTTGCGATGAAGCACCTTGCTGAATGCCTTCCATATAGCGTTCACATGAGGTAATAATTTCAGATAACCAAGCTAATTCTTGTTCAGAGACAGAATTTTGTTTCATCAATACAATTTGTTGAGCTGTGTTCTGCAGGAGGCTAGCAGCTTCGTTCAAGCTAATCATTGATAAGCCAGCCTCAACAAGTTGTAATTTAGTTGATATATTATCTAGATGTTGCTTAGTATTTGCTGGTTTTTCAGAGAGAATGGCTAAGGTATCTTTGACATGATTGAGCTCGAGTAAACATTCCTTAATGACACCTTGTTGAAGCTGCAGACTCTCGGAGGATTGCTGATTCTCAATATGAATATTTGTAAGCTGAGCTTCTATTTGGAGGAGAGCATCAGCTAAAGCAGATAATTGTTGATCACCAGGTGTTTCTTGCAAAGATATCAGGTTCGAGAATACTTCTGCCTGCTGTTTCAAGAGCACTACACCAGATGAGTTTTCGCCAAGTAACTGTAAGCTATCTGAGATACTTGTTAATTGTTCTGGAAGGTTTTCAGAACTGTTTACCGCTGAGTTAGTATGACGATTAAATGGATCAATTTGTTGTTTTATAGACTGTAAATTATCAAGTAGCTCTGAGCGAGCACTGTCAAGTGCGTTACCATTCAGATTATAAATTCTTTGATGTTGTGTTGCATTGAAAAATTTGAGGCCAAAGGTATTTTTAAGCAGGGTAACATGCTTACCTGAGCTGATACTGTGAGCGATTAGCAGTAATAACTCTGCAAGCAGTTTATCAGGAAATAATGCGAAAAGCTCATGCTCACTATGTTGAGTAAACAATTCAATGGGTTTTGTTAACCTTCCTATTTTAGACTTTATTTCATTGTTAACGATAAGTCCGTTGTCGCGTAAAGCCTCAATAACGCCTGCTGCTGACCACCAAAGAATAATTGAACGTTCTTGCTGGCTGTTTAGCCTGAGATAATTAAAAACCTTGCCTAATCGCTGAAGGCTGTCATTATCATCATCTTTAAACCAGCGTAACAGCGATACTTGAAAAATATGGTTAACCTTCGAGGAAGGAGGTTTTTGACTCGTTATTGCATTCTGAGAATGATAAGCAATAGAAGCTGGGAGTATAACTGATAAGTTTGGTTTAAATAATTCACTATCATTCAGCTGCTGTTCGCCGCGCGCTAGACGGAGTTCATTGACAGTATTGATTAACCTTAATGGCTCATCAGGTAGCTCGGTTGATACTACTTTTAGGTAGTTAGCTAGTAATAATAAACTTTTTATTAGCGCATTTTCAATATTAGCTTTAATCGTTAAATCAGCATGATAAAGGGCGCTTGCAGAAGCAATTATTTCACTAGAGAGTAAGCGGGCACCCTTTAGATTAAGCATCTCTAAAGTTCCACTGATTTGATGCAACTGATTTATGCATGAATCTAATGGTGAATTATTTGTATCATCATCGATGTAACAGCGTAGCGATTGCAGGGCATTATCAAGTGAATCTTGCAATTCACTTTGAACCCAAACAAGTGCGCCATAGTTACCGCTAGTTATCTCTGCCATCTGTTACTCCGGAACAGTAATGATATCGAAAATGGAAAAAACATATAGAACTGACGGCTCTTTATGATGGTAATGTGAAGCCGGACACTGACTTACGAAGTTCGTCGGTGAGATCAAGCAGGCGGCCAATAGAAGCAGCACTTTCATTGGTGCCAGTCGAAGTTTGTATCGCAATTTCTTGAATAACGTTCATGCTATCAGAACTACCTACCGCGGCCTGGGCTTGTTGTTTCGCCGCATCAGAGATAGTGTTTATTAGTTCGGCTAATTGATGCGATACCGCTTCAATTTGTTCAAGTGATGTACCTGCATCTTGTGATAACTTCGCTCCTGAAAGCACCCCTGAGGTGCTTTTTTCCATCGAGGATATAGCGGCACTGGTATCACTTTGGATTGTTCTTACCAAGACATCAATTTGTTGGGTTGCATTACTTGAACGTTCAGCAAGTCGTTGAACCTCATCAGCAACTACCGCAAAACCTCGACCAGCTTCACCTGCCATAGTTGCTTGAATTGCCGCATTAATTGAGAGAATGTTTGTTTGCTCAGCGATATCATTGATAAGCTCTACGATACCCCCTATTTCCTGTGAGCTTTCACCAAGGCGTTTAATACGCTTTGATGTTTCTTGAGTCTGTTCACGAATAGTGTCCATACCAGTAATAGCATTTTTCACGGCATCACTACCTTGAGCTGCCAATTTTACTGATTGTTGGGCTACTTCTGCTGATTGACTAGCGTTTTGAGATACTTGTTCGATAGAGTCAGCCATATCGCTAATCGCACTACTTACATCAGTTATCTGTTGCGTTTGATGAGCACTCGCATCAGTGAGATGCAGGGCGGTTGCTTGGGTCTCTTGGGCGGCTGATGCTACCTGAACTGTAGTTGAGTTAATATTTTCGACTAAGTCGCGTAGGGCATCGATAGTGTCGTTGACTGAGTCGGCAATCGCACCCGTGATATTTTCGGTAACTGTCGCTGATACGGTAAGGTCACCACCGGCTAAATCACCCATTTCATCAAGGAGTTGTATAATTGCATCTTGGTTATGGCGGTTTTGAACTTCCATTTCTTCAAGTGAATTACGCATCTGTTTGAGTGGTTGGTAGCCGAGTGTCAGAAATAATAGCAGTGTGATGGTAAAGCTTACTGATACTGCTCCTGCGAACAGTAATGGGTCAGTGGTAATTTGCGTGTACTGTGCAGTTGCGAGCAAACCTATCCCTGCAATTGTTAGTAATGCGAAAAGAATGCTGAAAATCAGTATTGGCAGATTACTTTTTGACACTATTGATGAGAAAAAAAGTTTGCTTGTTGAGGTCATAGTGATTTTCCTGAAATCAAAATATTACGCGGCAGCATTTAAAAACCGTTGATCAGCTGCAAGTTTGTTGAAACTGAAGACATCCCATTGCATTTCTTTTTGGACAATATGGCCAGAGATATAATTCGAAAGAGTATTGTCTTGTGTAACTCCGCTGGCCTCGGGTTCATGCTGGAAATGTTTTAAACCAAAGACTTCATCAAGGAGTAAGCCTGAATAGAGTTCAGGATGATTATTAACAATAATACGGCTACGCTTACTTACTTTTGTCGGTTGGCCATATAAGAAATATTTGAGATCAAATAACGGCAATAGTTCGCCCCGTAAGTTGGCAATACCAAATACCCATGGCTTTGATTTGGGAACAGCAGTTATTTGTGTCGGGACAGTAAATACTTCACGCGTTTCATTTAATGGTATGAGTAAGTGGTGCTCTGCGACACGGAAGCCAATAGCGGTCCATGAACCATGAAGAACATTATCAGATAATTTAGCTGCACTTTGATGGCTGCGGCGCTGAAAATCTTTAAGTAGATTTAGAATTTCAGAAGGAGAGCTAATTGCTCTCATGATTTAGCCTGTAGCAGGTTGTTAATCTCATCCATACGCCGCTCCTCGGTTACAGGTTTGTCTAAATAGCCTTTTGCACCCTGTCTCATACCCCAAACCTTATCGGTTTCTTGGGTCTTTGATGACACAATAATGACAGGCATATTCTTAGTTTCATCATCTTTGCTAAGAGGCCGGATTGCATTGAGGCGATCGTCACGAGAAAATGGTTTCGTGAGATATTGTTCCGCGCCGACGATGCGCCCTTTAGCGCTATCGAATAAGCCATCTTTACTAGAAAGCATGATGACGGGAGTGTTTTTGTATGTAGCGTTATTTTTGATTAATGAGCAGATTTGATAGCCATCTAAACGAGGCACCATGATGTCGATAAAAATAATATCAGGATGATGAGATGTGATTACTGGCAAAGCTTCGAAGCCATTTTCAGCAGTTACAACATCACAACCTACTTTTTTCAGTAAGGTCTCTGCTGTGCGTCGAATCGTTTTACTATCATCGATCACTAAGACCTTTAGGTCTAAAAATTCTTTATTGTCGTCGCGCACTCTAAATAGTCACCCCTGCACGCCTAAAAGCAGTTTTATATAGACACATGCTGTAGAAGATACCCCATTTTTACAGCCCAGGCTAGCCACAAATAATAAAACCTAGTTCTTGCTTGTTTGCTAGCATAGAGATGCAAATATAATGTATCTTTCATTAAGACTTATGTTTCTCTCGTAGAGCTAAAGTGTTTAATGTTTTAATTTTCAATATTGGAAAAGGTTGATTGCTGCGATGATGACTGGCGTGCCACATTTAATAACGGCTAAAAATGGCCCTATTTTAAAACTTGAAGCCCATTTGCTGGCAAATAAAACTGAAGTTGAAGCTTGGTTTAGAGAGCAGTGGTTACTAACTCCAGCTCCTTTCTATACATCGGTTGATTTACGAAATTCGGGGTTTAAGTTGGCTCCCGTAGACACAAATTTATTTCCAGCGGGCTTTAATAATCTTAATAAAGCGTTTATGCCACTATGTGTTCAGGCGGCTCAGGCGGCCGTTGAACGCGCTTGTCCAACTGCGCGTAGTGTATTAATCATTGCTGAAAATCATACACGCAATTTATTTTATTTAGAAAGCATTGAAACCTTACGACAAATCTTTGAACAAGCCGGTTTTGAAGCAAGAATTGGTAGTTTAAGAGATGATATAACTGAATCGAAGCTTATAGAGTTACCATCAGGTAAGCGTTGTCAGTTAGAGCCTTTGATACGAGAAGGTGACCGGGTAATGGTTGGCGACTTCTCACCGTGCTTAGTGTTATTGAATAACGACTTATCGGGTGGGCGGCCTACCATACTTGAAGGACTGGAACAGCGTGTTCTTCCACCATTATCCGCAGGCTGGTCTGATAGGAAAAAGTCTGACCATTTCAATCATTATCATACTGTAGCGACAGAGTTTGCTGAGAAAATTGATATTGATCCTTGGTTGATCTCTCCTTTGTCGCTGCAATGTGGTGAAGTGAATTTTATGGACCGTGATGGCGGAGAATGTTTAGCTGTTAACGTTGGGAATATGCTAACTACAATCTCAAAAAAATATGCTGAGTATGGTATCGATAAAGAGCCATTTGTTGTGGTAAAAGCGGATTCTGGTACCTATGGAATGGGTATTATGACGGTAAAAAATGTAGAGGAAATTAGCAGCTTAAATCGTAAGCAGCGAACAAAAATGTCATCTGCAAAAGAAGGCTTAGTCGTTGATAATGTCTTAGTACAAGAAGGAGTGTATACCTTTGAGACAATAGGCGAAGATGAGGCCGTGGCTGAACCTGTGGTTTATATGATGGACCACTTTGTTGTAGGTGGGTTTTATCGCGTTCATACTGGGCGAGGTGTTGATGAGAATCTTAATGCGCCAGGTATGCATTTCGAACCTTTGGCATTTGCAGAGCCTTGTAATACGCCCGATAAAGAAGATACACCGGATGCTGAGCCAAACCGCTTTTATGCCTACGGTGTTATTGCACGATTAGCATTATTAGCGGCGGCACGAGAAATAGTCTAAGGGATAATAAGTCAGAAATGATACTTTATGTAATTGGTTATGACCATTATCTTCATCTGAGCAAATTTCACCATTTGAATACAAGCCTGTGATACCCGTTTGTAAACCTAGTAAGCGTTGCACGGCAAATACTTCATCAGAGACTTGCTCGGCCATAACTAACTTGCGACTGACACAAATCGCTAATGCTTTTTCATTAAGGGTAAATTTTCTCTAAAATTTAATGAGTAGCATCACCCGCTAGGCCACCAGTGAACGGTATTTCAGGCCCATTTACAGTAAGGCCGTCACTTAAAATAAATACACCTTCAAGATTGGGCTGTTGAAGTTCTGATGCGATCAGAGCAGCTAGGGTATGAGATTGAGCCATGCTATTGATTGGTTTAACGATGAAATTAAGAGTGCTTCGCTGCCAATGCATGGTGCTAATATGCACACTTTCGTCATAAACGCCTGCATTACACTAGAGCCCAATTCGCTTCGGGTAATGGAGATGCTTTAGGCAGTTTACTGACTGCCATTTTAGGGAAAAGGTGTTGTTGCTTAAACGTCATAGTTTATTGCCTAATTACACAAGTAGGCCTGGGTGGCGGATCATTACCAATTAATGCCGCAGTATCGGGTGGTGTGACAGTCTTTATACTTGTAATGGGACGTCTATTACTGCCTTTTCTGTTATCCCTTCAGCAGTATATGGCTTTGCTGCAACAGCTGCTTATACTATTCATGCAGGTGAAGGTTTATCAGCTACAGGCAATACGTTAGCAATGAGTTTTTCTCATCCAGTAATTGTGCTTCATTTGGCTTAGCATTAGCTAAAGTTGCGAGAGTGATGTCTGATGACGATTAAGATTTTGTCTGTTAAATAAAAAAGCTGTGTTTAAAATAAACACAGCTTTTTTTATTTTCATGTCAAAGAAGTTTAGCCCGCTAATTTAGCTTTTAAAATTTCATTTACTTGAGCGGGGTTAGCTTTACCTTTTGAGGCTTTCATTACTTGGCCGACGAAGAAGCCTAGTAATTGTTCTTTACCACTACGATACTGATCTGCTTGATCTGCATTATTAGCAATCACGTCATCAACAATTACTTCAATTGCACCTGCATCAGTCACTTGCTTTAAGCCTTTTGCTTCGATGATGCTATCAGCGTTATCACCTTCGTTTGCCCAAAGTGCATCAAAGATTTGTTTGGCAATTTTGCCTGAAATGGTATTGTCCGTAATACGCAGTAATAAACCGCCTAATTGCTCTGCACTGATCGGTGATTCAGCAATTTCTAAACCTGCTTTGTTTAGTGCGCCAAGCAATTGGGTAATGATCCAGTTAGCACATTGTTTAGGTTCTTTATTGCCTGAAGCATCTAAAACGGCTTCAAAATAATTAGCTAACTCACGGCTGCTTGTTAATACTGATGCATCGTAGAGCGATAAACTCATATCAGCAACAAAGCGGTCACGTTTTGCATTAGGTAGTTCAGGCAAACTTGCACGCATTTCTTCAATTAGTTCTGGCTCTAATACCACGGGTAGCAAATCTGGATCTGGGAAGTAGCGGTAATCATTTGCTTCTTCTTTACTACGCATTGAACGGGTTTCATTCTTATCGGCATCGTATAAGCGTGTTTCTTGAACCACTCTACCACCATCTTCGATTAGCTCAATTTGGCGGTCTATTTCGATATTAATCGCACGCTCAACATTTCGAAATGAGTTAATGTTTTTCAATTCAGCACGCGTGCCTAATTCTTTCTGGCCTTTAGGACGTACCGAAACATTAGAGTCACAGCGGAATGAACCTTCTTGCATATTACCGTCACAAATCTCAAGGTATCGCACTAATGAATGAATTTTCTTCATATAGGCGACAGCTTCTTTGGCACTGCTTAAATCAGGGTCAGAAACGATTTCTAATAAAGGCGTGCCAGCACGATTTAAATCAACACCTGTTTGGCCTTGAAAGTCACCATGCATAGATTTTCCGGCATCTTCCTCTAAATGAGCGCGGGTAATGCCGATGATTTTTTCACTGCCGTCTTCTAATTCAATGGCCAATTGGCCTTTACCAACAATAGGTAAATCCATCTGACTGATTTGGTAGCCCTTAGGTAAATCAGGGTAAAAATAATTTTTGCGAGCAAATATTGATGGGTTGGTTAATTCAGCATCAATTGCGAGACCAAACTTAACGGCCATTTTAACGGCTTCTAAATTAAGCACTGGCAATACACCCGGAAGGCCTAAGTCAACGGCACAAGCTTGTGTATTAGGCTCAGCGCCATAAGCGGTCGGTGCGCCAGAAAAAATTTTTGTTTTAGTGGCGAGTTGGGCGTGTACTTCTAACCCAATAACAACTTCCCATTCCATATTGATGGTCCGATCTGAATATTTAAACGATGAATTGTACCAATTTATTATCGAAGGCTGACAACTTTCCAGCCTTGTTGCTCAGCAAACTGACGTAAGGTGTCATCAGGATCAACCGCAACAGGGTGATCAACGCGCTTAAGTAGCGGTAAATCATTATGTGAATCACTGTAGAAATAACTTCCTTTGAGTGAAATATGTTGCTCAGCTAACCATTCATTTAAGCGGATGACTTTTCCTTCTTGATAAGAAGCTGTACCGGTGACTTTACCGGTGTATTGACCATCAATCATTTCTGCTTCAGTGGCAATTAAATGAGCAATGTCGAGTTGCTCAGCAATTGGCGCAGTAATGAAGTCATTGGTTGCGGTGATAATTAATAAAGTATCACCAGCTTGTTGATGATTTTTAATCAACTCACGCGCAGCAGGCAGTATGATTGGCGCAATTTTTTGGCTGAGATAGGTTTCACGCCAACGATGTAGTTTGGCAATGTCATTATCAGCCAGAGGTTTAAGTTGAAAAGCCAAGAACTCAGCCATATCCATAGTGCCTGCAAGATATTGTTGATAAAAAAGCTCATTCATTTTTTGATGATATTCACCAACAACGTAATTATGTTCGACTAAAAATTCGCCCCATAAATAATCGCTATCACCGCCAAGTAAGGTGTTATCCAAATCGAAGATTGCTAGTGCCATGTTTTTAAATTTCAACTATATCAAAGGGAATGAAGACTATTATAATGCAAAATGGTTTGCATACCGTGAGTGCTTTCTCTAATCTACTAGGTATTGAGACATTACCGCGTTACAGCATCTAGTGAAAATGATGCTTGTAATATTGAGAAGGGCCGTGATTGATAAAGATGGTTTTAGACCAAATGTAGGGATCATTCTCTGCAATGAAGAAAATAAGGTGCTTTGGGCGCAGCGTGCAAAGCGTGATTCATGGCAGTTTCCTCAAGGTGGTATCAAGTCTGATGAGACCGCTGAGCAAGCCGTTTATCGTGAATTAATGGAAGAGGTTGGCTTGGGGCCTGAACATGTCGAAGTGTTAGGAGTGACCCGAGGCTGGTTACGTTACCGCCTACCTAAACGTTATTTGCGTTTTGGCAATAAACCGTTGTGTATTGGTCAAAAACAACGCTGGTTTTTATTGCGATTAATTGCCACAGAAGAAAACGTCCGCTTAGATCAGTATGAAAAACCTGAGTTCGATGATTGGCGCTGGATTGATTATTGGGCGCCAGCCAAAGAGATCGTGTTTTTCAAACGACGCGTGTATGAAAAAGCCTTACACGAATTAGCGCCCATCCTGTTTCCAGAATATAAAAAGCGTGTTGAAAGCCAAGAAAAACGCTAGTTTTATAGCGTTTTTTTCAAGACTTTAGAGTTACGCTGGTAATTATAAAATTGTTGTTTTTCAACGGGTAAATCATTAATTTCCGCAGGCTTGAAGCCGTGTTCGATAAACCAGTGTGTCGTTTGCGTTGTCAGAGCATATAAGCTTATTAAGCCTGCTGATTTGGCCTGTTTTTCTAATGTTGCAAGTAATTGTTTACCCCGCCCTAGATCTTGGTAATCCGGTATGACGGCAAGGCAAGCTAATTCTGCCACTTTGCTATCTAGGTAAGGATAAAGAGCAGCGCAACCGACGATACTGCCATCTCGCTCTAAAACGGTAAAATGGTCGATTTCCATTTCTAATAGATCTAATGAACGTTTTACTAAGGTGCCTTGTTCTTCCAGCGGGCGAATAATCTCTAAAATACCACCGACATCATCAATGTTCGCTTCACGTGAAGTCTCAAACGGCTCTGGTGTGATTAAAGTGCCAGCACCATCTCGGCTAAATAATTCCTGTAATAGCCCGCCATCCACTGTTCTATCTAATAAATGAACACGTTTAACACCATTATTTAATGCTTTAATGGCTGTTTGTAATGATACTTGTTCATCTTCATACAATCGGTCTAATGTGTCATTGGCTTGTTTAGTGGTTAATTCACGTGCTAATTCAGAATAGCCATTACCGATAATAATTAATTTATCAGCGCCCAACTCGATAGCAGTTTCAGCTGCGACAGATCGTGAAGATAAATTAAAGATTTCACCTGTGGGTGAGAAGCCTAACGGTGGCAATAAAACCAAATTACCTTGCTGTAATTGCTGCTCAATACCTTTACCGTCTATGCGGCGCACTTTTCCAGTATGTTGAAAATCAACGCCATCTTTAATGCCCATAGGTTGCGCGGTTACTAAATTTCCGCTGGTGCAACGGATCTGCGCATCGGCCATTGGCGTGTGCGGAAGACTAAAGGATAATTTTGCTTCAATATCAAGACGCAATCTACCAATTACTGCTTTAGCTATTTTTAAGCTTGCATCGTCGGTAACGCGCAAACCTTGATAATAAGTAAGCGGAATATTATACGTGGTACATTGTTGATCAATCTGTGGGCGTGCGCCATAAGCTAGCACCAGACGAATACCGAGACTACTTAATAGCGCCAGATCATGAATCAGGCTATCAAAGCCTGCTGACGCTATGGTTGTGCCATCAAAAGCAATCACAAATGTTGAATTTCGATGGGTATGTATATAAGGCGCAGCAGTTCTAAACCAGTTAGTCGTAGCGGCATTATTGTTAATTATTTCGGCACTATTTATCTCATTCATAACGTTATTTTTATCGTAGTCGCAGCCTATTGGCAAAGATCGTGTAAAATTTGTCAGATCGAATGTTGTTATCACTAACAACAAGACATCCTATATTGTTTGGAGAATCATTATGCCTGAATATCGCTCAAGAACCTCTACTGCTGGTCGTAATATGGCGGGCGCCCGTGCCTTATGGCGTGCAACGGGCATGAAAGACGACGATTTCAGCAAACCTATTATTGCGGTTTCCAATTCATTTACTCAGTTCGTTCCGGGCCATGTGCATCTAAAAGACATGGGTCAGTTAGTTGCGCGTGAAATTGAGAAAGCAGGCGGTGTTGCGAAAGAGTTTAATACCATTGCGGTTGATGATGGCATTGCCATGGGTCATGGCGGCATGCTTTACAGCTTACCTTCACGTGACATTATTGCTGATTCAGTTGAATACATGGTCAATGCCCATTGTGCTGATGCCATTGTGTGTATCTCAAACTGCGACAAAATCACACCGGGCATGTTGATGGCGGCATTGCGCTTAAATATTCCTGTTATTTTTGTATCAGGTGGTCCAATGGAAGCGGGAAAAACTAAATTAGCGGGTAAAGACGTTAAATTAGATTTAGTTGACGCGATGGTGCAAGCAGCGGATGAAAATGTCAGCGACGAAGATGTCGCTAATGTTGAACGTTCTGCATGCCCAACCTGTGGTTCATGTTCAGGAATGTTCACTGCCAACTCAATGAACTGCTTGACTGAAGCCTTAGGTTTATCACTACCGGGCAACGGTTCTTTATTAGCAACCCATGCCGATCGCGAAGAGTTATTCCTAGAAGCAGGCCGCACGATTGTTGACCTAGCTAAACGTTATTACGAACAAGATGACGAGTCAGCATTACCACGATCAATTGCAAATAAACGTGCATTTGAAAATGCGGTTGCATTAGATGTTGCGATGGGAGGCTCAACGAATACCGTATTGCATTTATTAGCTGCGGCTCATGAAGGTGAGGTTGATTTCACCATGAAAGATATCGACCGCATGTCTCGTAAAATTCCTAATCTATGTAAAGTAGCACCCGCGACACCTGAATATCATATGGAAGATGTACATCGAGCTGGTGGTGTAATGAGCATTTTGGCTGAATTAGCGGCGGGAGGCCTATTACATACTGATTTACCGACTGTACATTCAAAATCAATGGCTGATGCGTTGGCACAATGGGACGTTAAACGCAGTGACAGTGAGGTTGCAAAACTACGCTTCTTGGCTGGACCAGCAGGCATTCCAACTCAAACAGCATTTAGTCAAAGTACCCGTTGGCCGAGTCTAGATTTAGACCGTGAAGCGGGCTGTATCCGTGATATCGAACATGCTTATAGCCAAGATGGCGGTCTTGCTGTGTTATTTGGTAATTTAGCTGAAGAAGGCTGTATCGTTAAAACGGCAGGTGTTGATGATTCTAATCTGACATTTACTGGCCCCGCACGTATTTTTGAATCGCAAGATGCAGCCGTGACTGCGATTTTGACTGATCAGGTTGTCAAAGGTGATGTGGTACTTATTCGCTACGAAGGCCCGAAAGGCGGCCCAGGTATGCAAGAAATGTTGTACCCGACCAGTTATCTAAAAGCTAAAGGTTTGGGTAAAGCCTGTGCCTTATTAACAGATGGCCGTTTTTCAGGCGGCACATCAGGCCTATCCATTGGCCATGCTTCACCAGAAGCAGCCGAAGGCGGCACTATTGGTTTAGTAGAACAGGGCGATACTATCGTTATTGATATTCCAAACCGAGTGATTAAAGTTGATGTGAGCGACACTGTATTAGCAGAGCGAAGAATCGCTATGGAAGCAAAAGGTGATGATGCTTGGATGCCAATTGGTCGCGAACGCCAAGTTAGTTTGGCATTACAAGCGTATGCGGCATTGACTACTTCGGCATCGAAAGGTGCCGTTAGGGATTTGGAACAGTTAAAGCGGAAATAGTAGCGATTAAAACTGGGGAAGTTGAACTTAGAAGTTTAACTTCCCTAGTTTGACCTGTAATTAAGGTTATTATTAAATCAATTTCTTGCAGGTCTAATTAGGCTTTGGTGTTACTTCGCTTTACCGTGATCTAATATTCAGTTACTAAAGCCTACATTGCTCTAGTTAAGTATAGACCAAGGGGCAGCATTCGAGCCACAGCGGACATTGCTTAATTCGTGAAAGTTGGGATTATAGCGACTCATCACAACAGAATAGATCGATACTAATTTTCATACTGTCAGTAGAAATAGTTATTCACTCACCGATATTTCATTTTTTTATTTAAGTAATGGAAGTCCGTTTAGCATTTCTTCACAATAATCCCATTCATCCAATGTCTCTTTCCACTCTAATGGAATCGCATTGACGCCTTTGCATGCACCGAGCACCATGCCGATAGCAATTGCCCTTGAAGCATTGTCCCCACCGACCATAGTATTTGCTTGTAGTGCTTTTTTTAGTCCATCTTCCTCGTTTTCATATTTTAGTATGAAGTAGACAGCGCCAGGAAGCGTTCCTTCAGTTGGACTTGCTTTGCCTACTTTTATCGGTTCTGAGCGACCTACGTCCCACAGTCTTGCCATGCTGGTAATGGCAAGATCATCAGCAAACTTCTCCTGCGAAAGTGCCGAGTTTTCATCAGTAACTTCCTTTACTTTTGCAATTGCTTGAGCTACTTTATCTTGAAAAAAACCGCCCATTTCTAAAGCAACAGACTCAATGGCATTAGATGGCGTCTCTCTGTTAATAACACGGTGGGTGACACGGGCGAAAAACTCGCCGCCACCTAGTGCATGAACTTCTCTATGTGTGAACATGCTTTTTCTTGCCACATCGACGACTTCATCTTCGGTGTCGAAATAGGCATGTGCTGCTGCATGACGAATTGCCATCGCGTTAGACATTCCACCAAGATCCTCAACAGGTACTCCTTGAGTTACTTGTCCATAAGTCTCTCTAGTCATAGTACATATCCAAGAACCCCAGCCGTTTTCAAGGCGCTTCATCCAGTGAGGAATCATGTTTGTTACGTTAAAAGGTATTGGACTATCTGAAAGAGATGCCAAATACTCTAATACCAAGATGTTGTAGTCTCCGGAATCCGTTGTCCCACCTGCCTTTTTACCGGGGTGGTAGTTACGCTCTCCCCAGCCAATGCCATGTGTTTGGCCACCCATCATCTCTCCTGGAGACATGAATTTTTCTATCGCCTTATTGCCATAAGCTTTATATATTTTTTGAGCGTCATACTCATAATGGCTTCCAAGACAAAGTGCATCAGCGACTATAGCACCAAAAAAAGCACCCTTTATTCTTTCTTCTTTTGAAATATTATTCATGATTTATCCCATTTTTTTATCAATTGTATCTGCGTCTAAAACAGACATTACCTAGCGAGGCTGGTGTGTTGTTACAAGCCTTCCGTCATACAGGTTTCCGTTGCTACATCTAACCTAGAAATGAATAGACTTAATTGCACTTCAGAGAGATCGTGACGTTCATTTCTGGCGAGCCTCGCTGATAAGTTTTTATCCAAGGGTGACAGGTTTTTCCATATACAAGAGCAAATCGCATCGGCCTGCATCTTACGAGGCATCGTAGCCAAAGTGAACTTTGGAACAGGCTGATAACAGCTGACAACATAAGAATTATCATTGCCAGACCAGCTAGAAGTGGCTGTAAAATCGAGCGGATTTGTCAAAAAATATAAAAAGAACATAACCGTTAGAAAAACTGTTAGCAGAAACTCTATCATCGAGACAATAGAATACAGCTTGAGGTGCTTCTTTTTGTATAAATAAAAAGGCATTGCAATGGCAACAGAGACGGTAAACATCCCAACAAAAAAGAAAATCGCTCCTGTAAATGGGCCTGCGGTATTCTCAAGCAAAAGCAAGCAGATAATAAATGTTGCAATGAATGTGAAAATAGCCCGCCTACTTCCAGTGGATGTGTGGGCATAGAATTTGGATTTTGTCACAACCCTCTCTTTCTGTTGTTAGATATGGAGTAACTTGCTATCGTATCATTAGAAGAAGAAAAAAAAGGAGTATTACTATCATATCTGCCACCATTGAAGAGTCTCAGAGCCAACTTTATGTTTAGTAGCTCAGGCTTGAGCTGGCGACTTTCGACCCAAAGCGGACAGTCGATAGCTTGGCACTGGATCAACATTACTGAATGTTGCTTATCGTTAAAAAATATGGAATATTCCATCTAAGCCAAAATAGGTGGATAGTAGGTCATCGACTGTATTACTGGACTAAAAGTCTCAACAGATTGAAGAAAGGGATATTTACTAATTAACATACTGTTAGGCGATAAAGAAGAGCAAGGAGAGAAATCATGTTTCCGGAGTATGGGAAGTCCAAAATACACATTCTCCTTAATTTATACGCTAAAATTAAGTTTCTTTAAATAGAAGAGTAAATCATGGGACTAAAAATTAAAACTTCAGATCAAGTTGTGGCTGATATCTGTAGCTTGTACTGGTCTATTACTGATACAGGCGACTTCTTATATACGGTAACTCAGGTTGCAGAACAGGTGAGCCTAAAAACGCACCAAATACATGGTTTAGTTACAGAAAATTCTACTTATTTATCAAATAATACTTTTTGTGTAGTTTGCGAAATCCCTTACCCCATAAACTCTCGCAAAGAACTTTTAGAGCATAATAACTCACCCTCCGAATCTTGGATGTGCCCTTCCTGTGAGAATGACATCCATAAAAATATCAATATTAATAAGCTTTCGGTTCTACAAAATGAATTTGATCACAGATCTGAATCTTTGCTCACTATTGATGACTTAGGCTTTCAAAATGCTATTTACCTTTTGGCTCTCATTAGGCACAGTGCTGATGAAGGAATGTATTTTATCGAGCCAATAATAAATAATCACTCTAGTTCTTTTTCGCCTAATCAGAACTTTTCTTCTGAAGTAATGAATAAACTATATCGTGATGAGGTAATTTCTATCTTACCTCACGAGGACTATCTTGAGGGGTTTAATGAAAACGAACAGGGTGGGCTATCATTCAATATATTGAATGTACCGTTTTATATTTTATTTAATACTGAGCTTTATTCATCTCTAAATGATTTTAGGTCAGCACTTGAAGAAAAAATTTCTTCTTTAGATTATTTAGAAACGGACTCTGACTCAGTTGATCAGTTGATGAAGCGTATTTCAATAGAAGAGTGTTTAGAATATCTATACCTAAGCCTTAGTGAGCGAGGCTTTACTTTTAATGCTGGAGAGAAAACAATCGGAGTACTAAGCAAGGCATTAGAGAACTACTCTGTTGCACAAGTTTATAACTTTATTTGGCAAGCAACTAAAAATGCCTCTGATTTTTATATGAGTAAAAATACATCTAAAGCACATGCTGCTAATACGGTAGTAGGTTATATAGAAAAGACTGTTGAACGAGCCCAAGTTAATGACTGGAAAATGAAAGCTTTTCAGCGAAATTTTAATATTCAGCAATCCACGATAAGTCGAGCCCTTTTTAATACAATGTTAGCTACTGATGATGGCGGCTTTCATAAAAAATTATCGTCACTTGCTTAGAATATGGGTGAACAAAATTATTACTCTCTCGACCTACCAACTTCCGTAAATTAAATATCAAGGGGTCAGCCAGCTTGATTTATAAGGTTTAGGGTTTTATAATAAGTTCATGGCAAGATTACCCCGTATCGTTATACCGAACCAGCCTGTGCATATCATGCATAGAGGCAATAATCATCAAGATATATTTATTACTGATGATGATAAGTTACGTGTGAAGGAAGACATCTCAGTCGCGATAGAAAAGACGGGTTGTAGGGTGCATGCCTATACGATAATGACGAATCATCTTCATTTATTGATTACCCCCAAGAGTAAAGAAGCTTTATCGGCATTTATGCAAGCGATGGCTAATCGTTACGTACGATATTTTAATCAAGCTTATAATAGAACGGGAAGTATTTGGGAAGGGCGCTATAAGTCGTGTTTAGTCGATAGTGAACATTATCTATTTAGCTTATACCGCTATATTGAAATGAATCCTGTTAGAGCCAATATGGTTAAAGCGGTGGATGATTATGACTGGTCTAGCTATGGACATAACGGCCAAGGCAGACAGGATCCCCTTATTACAGAGCATGCACTTTATAGTGCTTTAGGCGCTAATGCAGAAGAAAGAGCACGAGGCTATCAAACGCTCTTTATGCAAGGTAATACTGAACATGAAGAAGTGGCTATCGACCAAGCGACGATGCGTGGAGAAGTCTATGGCAGTGATGCATTTCATGAGAAGATAAGTAAACTAATTTCATTACCAACTAAACGGGCAAGGCATGGCGGTGATAGAAAGAGTAGTCAGTATAAAAATCAAGCTGGCTGACCCCTTGATTTCTTCATGGGATTAACAGGTTTGTATTAGGCATTATGATCGCCTGGGCCATTGTTAGCTTGGTATACAACATTGCCTAACAAGAAAATATTCGCTTGTCAGTTTTCTATAACTGAAATGTCGTCAACCCAAAGCGGACATTGATTAATTAGTGAAAATGCAAAGTAGACACCTTGGATAAATACTGACTATACTTTGCTTTCAATATAAGCTATCAGTACAAGGACGTTTGCAGTGATGTTACCTTTCAGAATCTATAATATGTTAGCGGGCAAACTGCCCCCTAAACTCTAGTTGGGCCCATAGAGTCGCTATGAGTAAGTTCACACATGAGAGCCAGATGAGTACATGCACTACTGAGTATTCATACAAATCATTTTTTGATGGTGAACCGTGTGAAAGTAAAAAGGTTGAAGGTGTTTTAGCCAAACAGAGAATTGCCTTACAACTTATTATCCAAGATATATACGAATGTAATGATGCTCTAAACTTTATTATAGAAAATAATGATTCGAACTTATGTAGTATTGTCTATAAGTCCTTCATTATAACTTATGGTAAGTGTTTTACCGTGGGCGCAACCAGAGGCGTTTCTTTAAATGCAAAAGATATCTTTAAAGATCAAAACAGCCTGTTTAACGTACACCAAATACTGCTTAAAACTAGGAATAAATATGTAGCCCATTCAGATTCTGACATATTCGAATCTTCGGAAGTATATTTTGTAAAAAGCTCTTCCGAGCATGAATTTTTTGTACCTACATTAAGGTTTAATTATCCGACTGGTGAGAGTCTTAAAAAAGAACATGGTTTAGTGCTTTATTTATATGAACAAGTTAAAAAGAAAATACTAAAGTTAGAGAATAGGCTTGTAGAAAAACATGCCTAATAAGCAAGTCAAGTTCGCTCGCTCTGCTCGCTGGGATGTTCCTAACATCGCGGCCCTGAATTAGAACGTTAGACCAAAGAAATAAATTGAGAATGTATGGAATTATTCAGACCCAGATTAACTGACTATCACGGAATTCATAAATCGCAATCTGAATTAGATTTCGCCATTCAACTTTTTGATGAGGATATACCTCTATATATTGACCCATATCTCTTATGGAAGTCTCCATCCCAGCAAGATCAAGCGTTACACACAGCTATTACAAATTCATTTAATCATCTAAATTTCCTTGCCAAAAAGAATCGCGAAGATGTTGCCGTTGAAACACTTATCAATCTTTCGGAATGTGCAGAGGTCGGACTCGGTGTATCGAAAACTAGAAGGGGAGTAAAAATCGGAGCTAAACAGGCCAATGAAATTCTCAGGCTCTTTAAAGATATACCTGAATATAGTCAATTTGGTTTTACACATTTTGAACTTATACAACTGTATGTGTCTGGTATTTCAAAAGACAGAATCAGTGACATGGCTTGCAATTACATCAAATCCTTTTTAATTGATTACACAGTTGAGCAATGTGGGATCAACGGAATACCAATTGAAGGTGTAGTCCTCGATTCTGTGTACAACTATCAAAAAAATTCTTTCGATTTTAACCAAAAATTGTATTTGCCAGTTAATCCGAAAACAAAAGAGCCGATAATCTTCACGCCTAAACGTTGGCTAAGATTCAATCCTTGGATTAATTTTGAAGATTACTTTAAATCTCATTGCCCCAGAGACGACATATTCAATCCGGAAGAGCCGGAAGAAAGAGTAAAAGTTCTTAATTACAACAGAGAAAATTACGGAGTTGTCGAAGAATACGTAAAGTATAAAGATAAAAACTCAAAGGATTGCAAAAATGATCCACTTTTCAGTCAAATTCCGGTTTTGTCTGCAAAACGAAAGTTGAATGAAATACTAAAGCTAAATACAGGAAAGGAAGATGGAGCTGATATGAAGTATGAAGATCTATCTGCTGATCTTTTAGCTTCTCTCTTCTACCCCCATCTAGATTTTGCACAGACACAAAGTAGAACAGATTCGGGAAGGCATATTAGGGATTTAGTATTCTATAACAATCGCGACGTGGATTTTCTAGATGAAATATTCACTGATTATGATAATCGCCAACTTGTTATAGAGATGAAGAATGTAAAAAAAATAGAGCGAGATCATATTAATCAGCTCAATAGATACCTCCAAGACAATATAGGTAGATTTGGGATATTCCTAACGCGGAATCCACTACCCAAGGCAATGTTTACAAATATTATTAATTTATGGTCTTCTCAGAGGAAGTGCATAATCACAATTACCGATGAGGACTTAAAGTTAATGGTTGATGTTTACGAGAGTAAGCAACGTGCACCGATAGAGGTATTGAAGAAAAAGTATATTGAATTTAGAAGAGCGTGTCCGTCCTAATGGAGAAAATATGAATAGAAGTAGCGTAGATATATTTGAGAAAGTATCAGGTCAATTATTAAGCATTTATGAAGAGATATCACTTCTCTCAAAAAAGAACCCCAATGATGCCGTTAATAAGTTCAAACTAAATTTTGTGAATAAACTTCTATTGCAAAGCAATGATTATTTAGCTGATAAATACAAGCCATTCGAAGACTTTGAAGCGTTTGATGAAGATGATATCCCGCAAAATAGTGATATCGTATTTAAGTATCAAGGGGTCAGCCAGCTTGATTTTTTACAAGTATAACTAATAGTAATGTTGGTCGCTGTTCGACCCACAGCGGACATTGCTTAATTCGTGAAAAGTTGTGACTATAGCAACTCTTCGCAAAGGAATGGACTAACACTATGCTACGCAGTAAAAATGGAATTTTATTTAATTAAGATGATCGAAATTATTCTTACAATTCTTCACTTATCTGCAAGTTTAGCGGCTATTTACTCGTTGATATTATGCTTTCGCTACATGGCGTTAATGAATAGAGACGTTTATCGAGGTATCTTAAGCTCGTTGGCAATAAACCCAGCCCCTTATTTCAAGACGTTATTCACGAGGGAGCAGTTGCGTAACAGGGCAATAGCGTGTTTTGTCGCCGTGGTTTTTTTTCGGGTTCGTAGCTTCTGGGTTTAGGTTGCTTAAAGCTACATTGGTATAGAAATAAAATATTATGGGTAATGAATTTTTAGGATTATTTATACCGGTTATTCCGATACTATTCGTATTTAGTGCATGGCGTATGTTTCGCTATCGAACCAGAAAAGAGCTTGCATTGCTTATGCTCGTTATTTTTACACTAATTTTAGTGCTCACTGGTAACAGTTGGCTCCAAGGTTTTGCAGTGTATGGTTTTATCGTGACTATATGTTATGTACCTTACTCATTTATTGCATGGATGGTATCTGGCATTGAGAAGAAAATTCAGAGTAGTCAATGGAAAAAGCGTCACGATAAAGAAACCTAACAATAAGCTCAAAGCCCTCATCATCTTTAAATGAATGGTCGCTTGTGGCACGTAAGCGACGGATTGTTTAAATATCAGCACTCGACTCAAAACGGACAGATATTTAAAGACAAAGAAAATGATGTCTTTAATTCGCAGCTTTGAGCTTTATTTAAGTTTTATCTCTTTATAAATAAAACTTGAGTTATTATGCATTTGTAACTTTTCCGAACTGCTCCTCAGGTATATCGAGCAGGAGCAGGAGTCAGTCATTGAATAATGGAACAAATTGATTATGAGTGCAGAACGTTATGAACAAGTGAAACAAAACCCTCAATTTCATCAACTTGTTAAACAGCGTTCTCGTTGGGCATGGAGTTTGGCCTCAATTATTCTGATCATGTATTTTTCATTTATCTTGCTAATAGCCTTTTCCCCAGAGTGGTTAGGCCAGTCGCTCAGCGGTGGTGTGATAACAATAGGTATTCCCATTGGTGTGTTGATTATCTTGGTGGCAATTATATTGACCGGTGTATATGTGCATAAAGCCAATAAGGACTTTGATCGCATTAACCAAGAAATTATCAGTAAGATAAAACAGTGAAAGTCGCTTTATTTACGATATCGATTCTCTTTGGTTCCAATGTTTGGGCTGTCGATGCGTTGAGTGGCGCGGTGGAACAGCAAGCTTTGAATATTCCCGCAGTGGTGATGTTTTTAATCTTCGTAACGGCAACATTAGGCATTACTTATTGGGCGTCAAAAAGAATGCGGTCCACCTCTGATTATTATGTTGCTGGTGGTGGTATTACAGGTTTTCAGAATGGTTTAGCCATCGCAGGTGACTATATGTCGGCGGCTTCTTTTTTGGGTATTTCTGGGCTAGTATATTTGTCCGGTTATGACGGACTTATTTATTCCATCGGTTTTTTGATCGGTTGGCCACTTATTTTATTTCTGGTTGCTGAGCGACTACGAAACCTTGGTCGATACACCTTTGCCGATGTGGTCTCCTACCGATTAGAACAATTACCGATTAGAACCTTATCGGCTTTTGGTACTTTGGCTGTGGTGGCCTTATATTTAATTGCCCAGATGGTGGGTGCAGGAAAGTTAATCCAATTATTATTTGGCTTGCCTTATCAGTACGCGGTAGTAATGGTGGGTGTGTTGATGGTGATGTATGTGATGTTTGGCGGTATGTTAGCCACAACATGGGTACAAATTATCAAAGCAGTGTTATTGTTGTTAGGAGCCAGCTTTATTGCATTTATGGTGCTCAAACATGTTGACTTTGACCTCAATACTTTATTTGAACAAGCGGTATCAGTACATCCTAAAGGTCTAGATATTATGGCGCCCGGTGGTTTAATTTCCGATCCAGTTTCTGCCATTTCACTTGGGGTTGCTTTGATATTTGGTACGGCAGGGTTACCCCATATATTAATGCGGTTTTTTACCGTCTCTAATGCTAAACAGGCAAGGCGTTCAGTGTTTTTTGCTACTGGCTTTATCGGTTATTTTTATATTCTCACCTTTGTCATTGGCTTTGGTGCAATAGTTTTATTATCAAAAAATCCAGAATTTTTTGATAATAATGGACTGTTGTTGGGCGGTAATAATATGGCGGCGATTCATTTGTCAAAAGCGGTGGGCGGCGATTTCTTCCTTGGTTTCATTTCTGCCGTTGCCTTCGCCACTATTTTAGCCGTGGTATCAGGCTTGACCTTGGCTGGTGCCTCAGCTATTTCACATGACCTCTATGCCTGTGTCATTAAAAAAGGTAATAGTTCTGCTAAACAAGAAATTCGTGTATCAAAAATAGCCACCGTTATTTTAGGTTCGGTAGCTATTTTTCTGGGTATTTTATTTGAAGACCAAAACATTGCCTTTATGGTTGGATTGGCTTTTGCTATTGCCGCTAGCGCTAACTTTCCAACCTTAATTTTATCAATGTATTGGCAAGGATTAACTACAAGAGGTGCATTTATAGGTGGTTTTACCGGCTTATTAACGGCCGCTGTGTTGGTTATTGTCGGGCCAATTGTTTGGGTGGATATTTTGGGTAATGAGGAAGCATTATTTCCTTATAAATACCCTGCCTTGTTTTCTGTCTCTATTGCTTTTCTGTGTATTTGGTTTTTTTCAATTACCGATCGTAGTAAACGAGCAGAAAATGAACGAAAGAAGTTTGAGCATCAGTTTATTCGCTCACAAACTGGCATTGGTGCACATGATGCAGCAGATCATTAATAGCCAGATATATAGGAATATAGACGTAAGTGATGGCTTGTTTTGGCACTTAAGCGACAAGGCAGTTTCCGACTCGTAGCCGACAGTCTCTTACTATAAAATTATAGTTTAACTGTAAAATCATAAACCAGTAACGTCGATAGAAGCAGTTATACTCCAAGAAAAGTAACACTATTAACAGAGGATTCAGTACCTCTACAAGATATGAGAAGCCCTATGACACATCGACTCTTTAAAGAAACAGCACCCACTATTGAGACGCTTGATGAGCTCGCAAAGTGGGTCAACTACTCGTTCATGGATAGGCTTAATTGCGATCCTGACGCGAAAGAAAACGGCGTTGACCACACGCCACGTGAAGTATTTACGGGCCACTATGTTCCCGTCAATCCGACGCCAATCAAAGAGCCGGAATACGTCACGCACAGCCACACTTTTTTTAACGAACTTGGTTTTGCCGACAGCATGGCTCAGTCGGCTGACTTCATCGGGATGTTCTCTGGGGATCTTTCTCTCGTACCTTATCCGATGCGCAAGGTCGGCTGGGCATCTGGCTACGCACTGTCCATCTATGGCACTGAATACACCCAACAGTGCCCGTTCCAAACCGGCAATGGCTATGGCGACGGTCGTGCAATGTCGGTACTTGAGGCCGTCATCAACGGTCAACGTTGGGAAATGCAACTGAAAGGTGGCGGCCGAACGCCATACTGTCGTGGAGCCGATGGTCGCGCCGTGCTGCGATCGAGTATCCGAGAGTTTCTGGCACAAGAGCATATGCATGCACTTGGCGTACCTACGTCACGATCTCTGAGCTTATACGTTTCAAAAACAGAAAAAGTTAAACGGCCGTGGTATTCGGAGGGCTCGCGCTCGACGGATCCAGACATACTGGTATCGGAGGCTGTTGCCATCTCGACGCGTGTTGCACCCTCATTCATTCGGGTCGGCCAGCTTGAGCTATTTGGTCGCCGTGCGCGCGATAATGAACATCCGAAAGCAATGGATGAACTCGAGAAGATAGTGCTGCACGCTATCGAACGTGAGTATGGCGATGTCATTGACAATACATTAACCACCGCCGAAAAAGTGGTGTTGTTCGCAGGTGAGTTTCGCAGTCGCCTGACCTCGCTTGTGGCTAACTGGATCCGCGTCGGCTATTGTCAGGGGAATTTTAATAGCGACAACTGCGCGATTGGTGGCTTTACACTTGATTATGGTCCTTTCGGGTTCTGCGATGTGTTTAATCCCCACTATCAGCCATGGACGGGAGGAGGGCGACACTTTGCATTTCTGAACCAGCCTGAGGCAGCGGAACGCAATTTCCAGATGTTTTGCACAGCATTACAACCGCTGCTTAAGTCGTATCCGGATGCTCTGCTACAGCTCAATGAGGTTCAAAGTGGCTTTTCAACAGTGATGCAAACGCAAATGGAAAAAATGTGGGCAGCCAAACTTGGGCTAGAGACCTTTCACGAGACATTGTTTAGTGAACTCGAAACACTCATGGTGGAAACTGCTGTTGATTACACCCTCTTCTTCCGTGAGCTCTCGATGATACCGGACGATATTAGCTCGCTCAAAAAGAGCTTTTACAACAATACGATGTATGAGGAAGATCCCGAGGATATGGATAATCGCTGGTCAGCGTGGCTCACAAAATGGAAATCGGTTCTTGGCATCGCCAGCACGACCGACCAGAATGCTCTTTCGTCTCGCACCCGTGAGGAGATCGCTAGACAGATGAATCTCGTCAACCCAAAATACACCTTGCGAGAGTGGTTCGTTGTACCGGCATATCAGCAAGCACGGGCGGAGAACTACACGTTAGTTCGAGAGCTGCAAGATGTTATGACGCAGCCATACGCTGAGCAATCGAAGGATGTGGAGGACAAATACTATAGGTTAAAGCCGTTTGAGTTTTTTGGGACTGCTGGCGTGTCTCATTATAGCTGCTCGTCGTGATGATTCGTAACGTTTTAGAAGCACAAGGTAAAGGGGCTAGGTTTATGCTAGGCGGATAATTTGGTAGAAGTTAGCGAATGGACAAGCCAACAAGGTTCGAACCCCTATCCTTTTCTTTCAGTTAAAGGGAAGCGTCATCTTTGATTGCCCTTTGATTCTGGAAACGAAAATAGTCGCTATTAAAACGGGGGCCATTGAGTTAAGGT
>Ga0105350_10000533_pt1 | contig 25365 bp, 22 predicted proteins | sample EN1Hudsemesocosm_FD_83506 | JGI IMG/M metagenome (GOLD analysis project Ga0105350, IMG submission 83506) | Methane-oxidizing microbial communities from mesocosms in the Hudson Canyon - EN1E Hudson Canyon | ecosystem: Environmental > Aquatic > Marine > Cold seeps | place: Hudson Canyon... | reverse complement strand
TTGCTAAATCGATGGTAATTGTTTTATGCTTCATCTTGGACGTTCCCTATGTAAATAGTCTCGTTGAAAATTCTATTTTGGCGCATTGACGCCGTATTAGGGAGCGTCCATCTCATCACCCATTAACCAAATATTCTCTCCCACAAGCTTTTAGGTTTATCTGGCACAGTAGATTCACCAGTACAGGTTTTAGGGATCGGAGGTAATGCTGCAGTAATAGCTGGCACACTGAATGTATCGGAACACCCGGCCTTACTTATATCGCCTGTGGCATTATCAAAATGGGCAATGCCCAAACCATCAGGAAAACGCCTAACCAGTGATTTTGGCTCTTGTTGTTTCTGATACCCAATAAACAACTGCATGGCACCACTTGCACCACTTAAATTAACCGGTTGATTGTTATCTTTACCTATCCAACTGGTCACCAGAATATTTTTATCAAAACCACTAAACCAACTGTCGCGATAATCATCGGTAGTACCGGTTTTACCTGCCATATTGACATCTGGAAACGTTTTTCGTACGGCTTTTGCGGTGCCTTCTAAGGTGACTTTGTGTAATGCATAATTCAGTAAGTAAGTCGCTTGTTCATCCACTCGTTGCTCTTCGGGTACATCGAACTGCCACAACAAATTATCGTCTGGCGACATAATGGCAGTGATTGAATGTAAAGGGATATAACGGCCGTTATTGGCAATAGTCTGATACATTTGGTTCACTTGTAACGGCGAAAAGTTAACGGCTCCCAAGGTAAGTGCTGGATATAACTCAAGCTCCTCCTGTACTCCTAAACGCCATATGGTGTCAGCAATAGTGCCTAAGCCTAAGTTCATGCCTAGAGTGACAGTAGGCACGTTGAGTGACTTCGTCAAAGCTGTTACTAGTGGTACTTGACCGCGGAACTTTTTATCTGAATTTTTGGGTTCCCACATTTTACCGTGAGTACTTTTAAGTTTTATCGGCTCATCTGCTAAATGTGTGGCTAAGTTATAATCTGCCGCCTGCTCTAACGCGGTAAGATAAATAGCAGGTTTGATCAATGAACCAATAGCTCGTTTAGCATCCAGCGCCCGATTAAAACCGGCATAATCAGTATTGCGCCCGCCAACAATGGAGCGAATTTCTCCAGAATCAATGTCGGTGACTATCATGGCCGCTTCAAAATCAGATTTACCTAAGCGTTTTTCTTGTTTTGCCACGCCTTGAGACACTGCGCGCTCGGCTTTTACCTGTGCGTTAGAGTCCAAGGTGGTAAACACTTTTAACCCCGACTGCCGAATATCAGGGTTATCTAACACCGTTCTCAACTCACGTCGTACTTGATCCATGAAAGCCGGATGTTTGTCTTTTTTCAAGCTGGCACCAGTGGCTAACTTAATCGGTAGCTTCACTAGGTCTTGATATTCGTTAGGCGATAATTGATTACTTTCAAACATCACTCGTAACACTATGTTGCGTCTTTCTGACGCGCGCTTTGGATGTTTACGAGGATTATAATAAGAAGGGCCTTTGATAATGCCGACCAAAGTAGCGATTTCGTCAATGCTTAGCTCATTCAAAGGGCGGTCGTAATAAAAGTAACTGGCTAAACCAAAACCATACACCCCAGTATTACCATTTTGGCCTAAAAACACTTCGTTTAAATAGGCTTCGAGGATCACATCTTTGCTGTATCGAAACTCTATTATCAGCGCCATTAGCGCTTCTTTCGCCTTACGCACTAGGGATTTTTCGCGGGTTAAAAACAGATTTTTTACCAGTTGCTGAGTTAAGGTACTGCCACCTTGCACTGTGCGCCCTGCTGAAATGTTGGCCATTAACGCCCGTAAAATCGAAAGCGGTGCCACACCAAAGTGCTGATAAAAGTCTTGGTCTTCCACTGCCACTAAGGCCTGAGTCAAAATAGCTGGCACATCATTAATTTGTACCAACATTCGATCTTCTCGCCCACTGCTGACCAAACGCGTTACAAGCCATGGCTCTAGGAAAATACTGTTGATGGACTGACTGCTTCGTAAGTCTTTTATCTGAGTAATACGCTGATTTTTGATGGTTATTTCAATGTAACGTAGATCCTCGGCACCGTGAGAGAAATCAAATTTTCGGCGCTGGATACGAATACGATTATTCAATACTTGGTATTCGCCTGAACTATCAGCACGGGTCACTTTTCGATAACCCAATAGTTGTAATTCTTCTTCAATTTCTTTAATGCTAATTTCTTCTTTTACGCCCAAGAACATAGGACGAGCGAAGATTTGTGCAGGCACCTGCCATTTATTACCGGCAAACTTGCTACTGATTTGAGCGTCTAGATATACCGCATAAGCCCCCGTTACTAAGATGAAAATAAATAGCAACTTTCGCCAATGGCGACCAAACCAGCTAAAAGGGTTAAGCCGTTTCCAAATCGATTCTGATTTCACAGTTGCAGTCTTTTTTGCTTTACTTTTGTCTGCGGAAATTTTACTCATGGTTTACTGCTCATGATTTACTGTTCATCCTTTTTTTTGTGCGTGTTGTCGCTTGGGCATTAGCTGGATCATCTGGCCAATAATGGCGAGGATAACGACCTTTCATTTCTTTTTGTACCTCTTTATAACTACCTTGCCAAAATCTAGGCAGATCTTGAGTGGTTTGTATCGGTCTGCCAGCAGGCGAAAGTAACTCAACAGTAATAGGTACTTGTTGTTGTGCAACCGTTGGATGAAGTGTCCAGCCATATAGTTCGGTCATACGTGCGGATAACACCACAGTTTTTTCGGCGCTATAAGTCAACTGCGCACTCGTGCCACTCGGTAACGCTAATCGTTTAGGAAACTGTTTGTTCAAATATTGTTGCTGTGCGTAATCCAATTCATTTAGTAGCTGTTGCAGAAAATTACATTGGCTAAGTTGCTGCCAGGTCAATTTGTCTCGTAAGTATGGCATCAGCCAACTATCAATTGATGTGAGTAATCCTGATTCAGTAAAATCTGGAAATGAAATGGCACCAGCAAAACTTGCCGCAAATTGCACTCGATAAATTAGTTGCTGTACTTCGTCATCGAAAGGCAAGTTTGATAAACCTTTGTCATGTATGACATCTTGCCAAATACTCAAAATATGCTTTTCTGAAGGCCGTTTTATCGGTTGTTTATGGATAACAATCTTGCCTAAGGTTTTTTGCATCTCTGAGACTATTCTTTGGTTTTGAGGATCCCAGTCAACTCGCTCCTTTTTTTCAATCAAATAATCAAAATGTTGTTCAAGCTGCGACACTGTTAACGACTCAGCATAACGAATTTGGGCATTGTCTTGTTGTTTATCATTGGTTTGCATATTGGCAATAGCCAGCCAACTTTGTGTGGTTAACGCATCATCTTGATATAAAACCGCGCCACTGCCGTTGACCAGCTGATAACGTTCATCTTTCCTTTGTTTTGCCAACCATTGTGGGTAAGCAAAACCGATTAACACGGCCGTATCTTCAATTGGCCAAGTCAAAAGCTTACAAGAAAGCTTTGCATGCCACTGGCGGATCGTTTGCCAAATAAGATGATTTTTTTGCTGTAGAACAAAATGTAATCGAGCGGATAAACTAGCTCCATTCGCATTTCTACCCATAGGATCTTTGTTTTCAATCAGTGCCGCAATAGCACAAGCCATACTCAGATGTTCTGGGCTCATTTGCGCACTTTTCACTAACATAACAGCGAGACTGGGATGGCAACCTAAACCATGGGCTTTGCGCCCTAAAGCGGTCAACTTTTTGTTGTCATCAAACAATTCAAGCTGACTTAACAGTGCAAAGCCTTGAGAAAGTTGTGCGTCACTGGGGTAATCTTGCAACGCTAGTGCCGAAACTTCAGCCCCCCAGACCGCACTTTCCAACATAAAACTACTCATATCGCTATGCATGATCTCAGGCGTAATCTGTTGGGCTAACCTACCGTGCTGTTCTTTACTCCACAGCCGATAACAGGTGCCCGCAGCCAGTCGCCCTGCTCTTCCAGCTCTTTGGGTAGCCGAAGCTTGGGATATTTTTTGGCTTTGCAGGTGAGTAATACCGCGATTTAATTGGAACACCGCTTTTTTCTCAACTCCACTGTCGATGACAAATTCAATGCCCTCAATGGTTAAGCTGGTTTCAGCGATATTCGTTGCTAAGACAATTTTTCGTTTTCCTGCTGGGTGAGGTAATAATGCTCGCTGCTGCTCAGTTTTAGATAATTCAGAGAACAATTTTAAGACTTCAACCTCACCTGCGAAATGCTGGCTTAAACGTTCTGCAGCTTTGTTAATATCAAAAGCACCGGGTAAAAATACCAAACAGTCATGCTGGTGTTGGGGGAAAACGTTGATAACCAGCCGGCTGATTTTTTCAAACAGAGGTAGATTTGAATTGTCGGACTGATAAATAATATCGACTGGATAACTTTTGCCCTTAGACTCTAACAACTCAGCAGCGGGTAATAATTCTGTTAGCGCAGCAACATCAAGCGTGGCTGACATCACCAACAAGCGTAAATCTTCTCGCAGTGCCTGTTGCACTTCAATACACAGCGCAAGGGAAAAATCTGCATGTACGCTACGCTCATGAAACTCATCAAAAATGACTAAACCCACATCGGGCAATTCAGGTTGGTTTTGCAACATACGAGTGAGTATACCTTCGGTCACTATCTCTAAACGCGTGTTAGCGCTTACTTTTACTTCACCTCTTATACGATAACCTACAGTTTCACCAACAGCTTCACCTAATTGGCTAGATAAGTAAGCAGCAATATTTCTAACCGCGATACGCCTCGGTTGTAATAAAATGATTTTTTTGTCTTTAAACACTTCTAATTTAAGCAGAGACAAAGGCAAACACGTTGACTTTCCGGCGCCGGGTGGCGCTACAACAATAGCGTCACCGTCTATCAGTTGTTTATGCAGTGCAGGTAGAATATGTTCAACAGGTAACAAATGAAATCTCTTTGGGTTGAAGGTTGATAGACACTAGTGCGTAAAATATCTATTTGAGATGATAACAAACATAAGGGGTAGCAGTATGCGGGCATTTTTTGGTTTATCACCCAACGCAGAGACTAAATTGGCCATACAAGCTTGGCGCAATAACGCATTTCCCGATTTACATGCCCCTGTGCCTGCGGCTAACTTTCATGTCACTTTGGCTTTTTTGGGCAATGTATCAGTCGAACAGCTGGATACAATAAACCATCTTATTGATGAAATGCCCAAAGTCACCGCGTTTGATGTTTCACTCAATCAACTGGGACATTGGTCAAAACCTAAAGCGTTGTGGCTAGGCTGCCAGCAAACAGCTCCCGAACATCTAACACTTGCCACACTTATTCATGAAATTGCCAATCGGTCTGGCCTGCAACTTCAACAACAAGATTATGTGGCACATCTCACCTTGGCTAGAAAATGCAAAGTTAAGCCACCCGAACCCGTTGTACCAGCGAACTTCCAATGGCATGTGGATCAGTTTCATTTGTTTGCATCAAAACCCAGCTCGCAAGGCGTATATTACCCCATTCAACAATCATGGCCTTTGCATAATTAGTTAGTTTTAGTTTTTTGATAGGTCAACTACTCACCTTAAATAATGAGGGTAAATAGGGTTGTTGTTTAGGGTGTTTTTTACCATTGATTCTGACATAGCAATAATTGTTCTTTACGCCCTTGTCTATCCCGAGCAACAATAGGCGTTAAGTCACCGGATAATGTCGAAGAATATGCAGCAAACATTTAGATTAGTCATCGATTGCCCAGATCAAGTTGGGTTAGTCGCAGCCGTCAGTCAGTTTTTGGCTGAGCAAAACGCCACTATTGTTGAGGCGAACCATCATACTGATCAGCAAACAGGGCGATTTTTTATGCGCCACGAGATCAAAGCTGAATCAATCAATATGAGTATCGACAGTGTAAAGCAGGCCTTTGAGCCTATTGCTGAAAAATTCCAAATGAATTGGAAAATTGCAGACTCAAACGTTAAACAGAAAGTAGTGATGCTGGCTAGCCACGAATCACATTGCCTGATGGATATTTTGCATCGCTGGCATAGCGGTGAATTGATTTGTGATATTCCTTGTATCATAGCCAATCATCCACAAATGAAACAATTTGCAGATTGGCACAACATTCCCTTTCACTGGGTCGACTTTAAAGATCAACCGAAAGAACAAGCCTTTGCAGAAGTAGAAAGACTCATTGAAGCCTATGACGCAGATTTGACTGTACTGGCTAGGTTTATGCAGATTATTCCTGATCACCTATGCAAAAAATTAGCCGGTAAAGCCATCAATATTCATCACAGTTTTTTACCTTCTTTTGCTGGCGCTAAACCTTATCTGCAGGCTTATAATCGTGGCGTGAAGTTAATCGGTGCCACTTGTCATTATGTGACGAGCGATTTAGATGAAGGGCCAATCATTGAACAAGAGGTCATGCGTATTAGTCATAGCGATACCTCAGCTGATATGGTGCGTAAAGGCAAAAACTGTGAAAAAACAGCCTTAGCTAATGGCGTGCGTTACCATTTAGAAGACCGAGTGATCATCCATAAAAACAAAACTGTGGTGTTTGCATAGGGGCTAGGCCATTTATTCGCCTACCTTGGTTATTTACATTTCCTTTAGAATAACTAAACTTCAAGGCAAATGCCTTGGTATCCAATTAAATGACCTCAGTCTCGAGGATATATGAAGGATGAACAGCCCCTTATGTCTATCTATTTAATCCGTCACGGCCAAACGAATGGCAACAGGGATAGAATTTTACAAACGCCTGATACACCTCTTTCCAAGCTTGGGCATATACAAGCCCAGCAACTTGCCCATAGGTTTGAGAGTATTTCAGTAGGCAACATCATATGTAGTGACTACATCCGAACACAACAAACAGCCGAGCCTCTGCGCGCTCTAAAACAAGCCACTTTCACCCTACAACCATTACTTAGAGAAAGAAGTTTTGGTGATTTACGCGGCAAAGCGTATGACGACATTGATGCTGATTTTTTTGATGAAGGTTACGCACCACCTAATGGCGAAATCCATGTTCAATTTGTTGCCAGAGTAAAACTTGCTTGGGACAGTATTTTGAGTAGTTATCAAAATACCCAAGGAAGCTTAATTGTGATGACTCATGGTTTAGTGCTGCGCGAACTGATAAAACAACATTTGATTATCAATGATGGCACGCCGTCGATGTCAGACTTTCAAAATACATGTATCACTGAAGTAAACTCAAAAGATCAAAAAACAGTATTAAGCTTATGTGATGCGCAACATTTGGATAAAGGAAGTGTAATTGGGGCTGCGGTTTAACCGCGTAACGATACTGATTTTAGCCTGAACTCGCTGTATACACTCAGGTGACTTAGAAGTAGCCGTTGTAACTCAATCCAATTTTATTATTGGTTGCACCATTTTCAAACAGTCCACCGAAATCATTTGAAGCGCCCCATTTTTGACTTGACGCTGTCCATTCCCAGTAATGATTATTGGCAAAACCATCAGTGCGAGTGTTGACTAACCATTCTGTATTTCTTGGTAAATTAAACTCAATTCCTTGGCTTGTTTTAAACTCGGTTTGTGACTGAGCAATCACACCGAACCCTATGCTAAGGTCGTGACTAAATTGGTATCTAGGAATAATAGAAAACTCTTTCACAGAAATTTTTTGTTTAAATACTCCCCAAGAATGTGCACCTTTGGCATAACCTACTCCCATTTCAAGTACAAAGTTTTCAGTTAGGGGTTGGTTAAAAGCAGCCAAATATTCTTTCTGCTTACAGCCGCTAAATTTTATGGCTGACTTCTCTACTTTAAATTCAACATTTTGTGGGGCCCAAGTTTGCAACCAGTTTAAAGTGCTTGCCAACACATCTGAATTAGCAGAACAGTGGCTCGATATTAGCAAACATGTGGCTAGTAGAACTGACTTCATTTCAGGTGCTCAACGTGGGTTTTAACATGCTTATACTTTAGCCAATATAGGTATAATTACCGTATACCCAACACTCATTTAGTATCGTAAAACATACCCAAACTTAGGGGTCATTACCTGCTCATTACGCTCTTCCCCCCTTGTACTTTGATGCCAGAACATTACACTCGCATTATCGTTGGAAAAATACTGACGAACTAAATCAAAAATATAATAATTATCAGGCAGGAAATCATGAAAATTAAACTAGCAGCGCTATTGAGTAGTGCGGTGATAGTTGCATTATCGGCATGTAGCGAAAATCCGACCACCACAACCCAAGTAACAAAACCAGTGTCCGAAGCAAAAATACAACAACAAAACCCATTACTAGCAGAATATGCAGGCCCTTATGGTGGTGTACCTGCTTTTGATAAAATGGACTTAGCAGACCTTAAACCTGCGTTAGAAAAAGGCATGGCCCTTAATTTGGCTGAAGTCGAAGCCATAGTTAACAATCCAGAACCAGCGAACTTCGAAAACACCATCGCGGCTTTAGAAAGATCTGGCAGCGATTTATCCAGAGTATTTAGATATTGGGGAATTTGGAGTTCGAATAAAAACAGTCCTGAGTTTCGTGCTATTCAAGCAGAAATGGTACCGAAAATATCTGCCTTTAATTCAGCTATCACTGGTAACGAAAAGTTGTTTGCTAAAGTAAAAGCGGTTTACCAAAGTGAAGAGTTAAAAACCTTAACCTCCGAAGAACAGCGAGTCACATGGCTTACCTATAATGGTTTTGCTCGTAACGGCGCAACACTTACAGGTGAAGCAAAAGCGCGTTACGCGGCTATCAATCAAGAAGTAGCTGGCATACAAACTCGATTTGCCAACAATGTATTAGCTGATGAAGAAAACTATGTACTGTTTCTAAATGAAGATCAGTTATCTGGGTTATCAGAATCCTTGGTCTCGGCGGCGGCAAACGCGGCCAAAGGACTAGGTAAAGAAGGTCAATATGCGATTACCAACTCTCGTTCATCTATGGACCCGTTTTTAACCTACTCTGACGAGCGTGAACTAAGAGAAAAGGTGTGGAAAACCTACTATAGCCGAGCCAACAACGGTGATGAATTTGACAATAATGCACTTATCAAACAAATCCTTACTTTACGTAATGAGCGTGTTGCACTGTTAGGTTACGACAATTACTCACAGTGGCGATTAGAAGACCGAATGGCAAAAAATCCAGAAAACGCCATGGACTTGATGAAAAAGGTGTGGCCCGCAGCAATAGCTCGTGTGGATGAAGAAGTAGCAGATATGCAGGCTATAGCAGACGCTGAAGGAGCTAAAATAAAAATTGCTCCTTGGGATTATCGCTATTACGCCGAAAAAGTCCGCAAAGATAAATATGCGCTTGATTCAGATGAAGTGAAGCAATATTTACAATTAGATAATTTACGTGAAGCTATGTTTTATGTAGCAGGGCATTTATTTAATTTTGACTTCACTCAGGTGCCTGAAGGTTCAGTGTCTGTTTTTCATGAAGATGTTAAAGTCTGGGAAGTCAAAGACAAAACCTCTGGTGAGCATATTGGGCTTTGGTATTTAGACCCGTTTGGCCGTAAAGGAAAACGCTCAGGCGCTTGGGCAACCACCTATCGTAGTCATACCACTTTTGATGGTAAAAAGACGGTTCTTTCCTCTAACAACTCTAACTTTGTTAAAGGCACCGAAGGTCAGCCAACACTTATATCTTGGGATGATGCAGAAACCTATTTCCACGAATTTGGACATGCCCTACACTTTTTATCAGCCACGGTTGCCTACCCTACTTCACATTCTGGTGTGCGAGATTACACTGAATTTCAGTCTCAACTATTAGAACGTTGGTTAACAACAGACGAAGTCATCAATAACTACTTAGTGCACTACAAAACTGGCGAACCTATTCCAGCTGAATTAGTCGCTAAAATCAAAAAAGCCGCCACTTTTAATGAAGGTTTTAAGACCACTGAATATATGGCCTCGGCCATTATGGACTTGTTGTACCACACCACTGATCCTGCCAAAATCGATCCTCAAGCCTTTGAAAAAGAACAATTAACTGCTCTAGGAATGCCAGAAGAAGTGGTGATGCGTCATCGCAGTACTCAGTTTGGCCACGTATTTTCAGGCGAAGGGTATTCATCTGGCTATTATGGCTACATGTGGGCAGAAGTACTGACGTCTGATGCTGCTGAAGCGTTTGCTGAAGCGCCCGGTGGTTTTTATGATAAAGACGTGAGTAAGAAGCTGGTTGATCACTTGTTTTCTATACGTAACGCTTTAGATCCGGCAGAGGCTTATCGTTTATTCCGTGGACGTGATGCCAAAGTTGAAGCCTTGATGCGTGATAGAGGTTTCCCGGTTACTCAATAACAACTAATTTTTAATCTATATGGACCCCTTCAATAGAAGGGAGTCCATAAATAATAAAGTCTACAAATCTACTTAATTAATATTTTCTTCAGCAATTTGCTTTAACGCCTGTTCAAATATTTCTGTGGGCTGACCACCACTTATAAGATGTTTATTATTCACTATCACTGCTGGCACCGAACTGACCCCAGCCGATTGATAATGTTGCTGCAGTTTTCTCACATCAATTGTGTACTTATCTGAATCCAATATGTCTTTAGCTTCGGCTACATCTAATCCAATTTTTTCAACAACAGATAACAATTGCTGGTGATCACTAGGATTACCACTTTGCTGAAAATACAAATCAAACAAGGCTAACTTTAATTCAGTTTGTTTGCCCTGTTCATGAGCCCAATGCAGCAACCTATGGGCATCAAATGTATTATAAATACGACCACCTCCACGATTACCAAACTCATAACCTACAGACAATCCTCGCTCTTTAATTGCCGCGCGGCTTTGTTCTGCTTGTTGCTCGCTGATGCCATACTTTTGAGTAATATGCTCGGTTATCTCTTGGCCTTCTTTAGGCATCTGTGGATTAAGCTCAAAAGGTTGCCAAGTAATATCGGCTTGAATATTCGGCGCTAAATTAGATAAAGCTTGGTTCAGTGCTTGATAACCAATAATGCACCAAGGACAAGATACGTCGGAAACAATGTCGATCTTTAAGTTAGTCATAACTTTCCATTTTTGATTAAGTCCCTAAAGGACAGTTAATTTACATCTATTATTTCAAGCCTAGAGCTTGATAATGCGCCACTTCAGGAAATGGTTGGTAAAAATGATGAAGCAAAGCTTTCCACTTTTTATAATCAGGGGATTGACGAAATCCAATTGTGTGATCTTCTAGCGTTTGCCATTGCACCATCAACAAATAACGATTGTCTTTTTCAATACACTTTTGTAGACAATGAGAAATATAGCCTTTCTTAGACATAATGATGTTTTGGGCTTGCTCAAAAGCCAGCTCAAATTCTTGCTGTTTACCTGGAGTAACGTCTAATACCGCTTGTTCTAATATCACGGATTTTTTCTATGTTTGTGCGGAGTAAAACACAATAAACAATAACCTAAAAGATGCAGTATTCCCTCCAGCAATATCGCCATTAAAAAACCGCATATGACTCCCCATATAAGCGCTTGAGGGTCGATAAGGATCATATAGCTATATTGTTCCATGGTCTGTTGAATAATTTGTTTATCAGGTGTGGTGACGACATGAAGTACTCGCCACAAGGCAGGTTTTTCAAGAGTCTGCGCTTCTGCCTGAAGTGCTGCTACTCGTTCAGAGATAAAACGAATACTGCGGGCATCATTGTTAAAAACAGGATCATCACTGCCTTCATAATGCTTAACAAGATCTTGTACACTACCATTAAAAAAACGATCTGCGGTTTGTTGGAACCCGGCCAAAATCTGTAATGCTTCTGTTAGGTGGGCATCGATACGTTTTTCATATTGATCAACAACAGCTGGAACCTGAATGCCAATCAGTAAACCACTGCAAAAAAGTATCAGCCGTAAATACTCTATACAAAATTTTATCATTTCTATACTCATTAACCGCCAACCATACCTTTTACGTAGTGAATTGGCTTGCTGCTGAGATGCTGAGCTTCTATAGTAAACAGAAGTTCTGTGTTGGGGATATGTGTTTGTTAAAATTAATATTAAAAGTATCTGCGTTATTGGCAATGACGTCTAATGGATTGCTATATGCCGAGACACTTCAAACTGAAACAAGTGTTGATGTGCAAGGCTGTCCAGAAAACTTTTATGCTTTACCTTTATACCCTAACGCCAAGTTTTGCCAGTTATTTGCTGAGCAGTTGCCTGCTAGTCTGTCATATTTTGCTATTAGTGATCAGCAAACGGCTAAAGCTTTCTACCTTGAACAACTGGGTCAAGCCGAAGACGAACAAATGCTTAAAGGCCGCATTGTGCTGCAATATGACAATGGTCAAAAAGTAGTGGTGATTTCCAAAGATGGCCAAGGTAGCCAAATAGATATCCTGATAAAATCTGCTGGTTAAAACATTTAAAGCCCCTGCATAAAGCTATTCTAAAGCCCCAACATTTAAACTCGCATTTTATTCCGCCATTGGCACTTTCTTTGCTTAGTCAGGAAAAGACTATTACTTAGTCAATTTTCTGACATTGGCTTTTGGAGATACCATGGAACTAGCAATTGTATTGATGATGTTACTGATCATCGTAGCGGTAGGCGCAATGAAATTACATGAACCGGGTTTAGCATTCCCGTTTCAGAAGAAAGGCAACTTGTTTACCCCCGTTGAACGCACGTTTTTAGGTCTTATTGAGGAGGCGGTTGGAAATGAATACCGTATTCTATGTAGAGTGAAGATGAGCGATATCTTAGCCATTCGTCAAAATGCTGATAAAAAAACCAGCAAAAATGCAGCGACGCGAGCTGGCAGTAAACACCTTGATTTTGTTCTTTGCTCAAAACTAGACATGTCACCTGTCATCGCGATTGATTTAGTGCACAACAGCGGCAAAGAGGGATACAAAAGCCAGCGAGACTTTTTTGTAAGTGGCGCCCTAGATGCAGCGCATCTCCCCCATGTTAGGATTAAGGTACGTTCGGGCTACAAAGCCCAAGATATTCGAGAGTGTATTCAAGCTAAACTACCTAAAGCTAGATTAAAGCAATTAAATGCACCTAAGCCGCAAAATGGTGGAAAATTGGCAACAGAATTCGCAAGACAAACTAAACCAACCAGGCCCATTCAAACCAACAAAACAGTCACAAGTAGACCTGTCGCAGCAGCGTAATATAGCATTCCGTTAAAGATAGTCTGACGAATTGCCCGTATAAAAAAAGCCCCTTAGAATTAATCCTAAGGGGCTTTTTTGTTAGCGCTAACTTAGTTAGCGCTTTAATAAAGACTAACCTTTAACGAATGCAACACCCATAGCGATATCGCCACGTAGGCCTTCTAACATGGCTTGTTTAGCGTTTTCTTCAAACTCACTCAACTCACCGTAAGATAGAATTTCTTCTACGCCGTTTTTACCTAAACGTACTGGGTGGGCAAAAAATGCAGCGTCGTCACTATTAGTTTCAACGTAAGTATATTCAACTACGTTTTCACCGCGCATTGCATCAACCAAAGATAAGCAGAATCTTGCTGCCGCTTGGCCCATAGAAAGTGTAGCTGATCCACCACCGGCTTTAGCTTCAACTACTTCAGTACCAGCATTTTGGATACGCGTAGTTAAACTTGCTACTTCTTCATCGGTGAATTCTACACCTTTAACTTGTGATAAAAGAGGTAAAATAGTTGTACCAGAGTGTCCACCAATAACAGGAACATGAACATTAGCTGGGTTTAATCCTTTTAGATTACCGACAAATGTTTCTGAACGGATAACATCAAGAGTCGTCACACCAAACAATTTATTTTTGTTGTATACACCTTTAGCTTTTAACGCTTCAGCTGCAATTGCAACAGTTGTATTCACTGGGTTAGTGATCACACAAGTACAGGCTTCTGGGCAATTATCTGCAATGGCATCCACTAAGTTTCTAACGATACCAGCATTGATGTTAAACAAATCAGAACGGTCCATACCTGGCTTACGAGGCACACCTGCTGGGATCAATACTATGTCACAACCGGTTAAGGCATCAGCTAAATCATCTTTCCCGAAACCTTGTACTTTTACATCAGTAGGGATGTGGCTTAAATCTACGGCTACGCCTGGAACCACTGGAGCAACATCATACAAATTCAACTCAGAACCTGCTGGCAATTGAGTTTTTAACAATAATGATAACGCTTGACCGATACCACCGGCTGCACCTAATACGGCTATTTTCATGATTCTCTCCTGTGAAAAGCTTTCTGCTTTGCAATAATCAAAGCTAACATGGGTTGTAAATTATATATGTTGGTCAATATTTTAGACTGCGGGATTATACTAGGGTCTTGCTCTATTTAACAGACAGCTGTGTTTTATCATATATTCATGTGCAGGCAAATTGCTTAAACCCTTGCAATACGGCAAAATACACACATTAACTCTAGCAACTAGTACTCTATGGCCACTCCTAAACAAGACGCACTCATTAAAGCATTTAAAGATATCCTTAAAACGGAAAGTTTTGGCTCACAAGGCGATATAGTGGATGCACTAAAAGTGCAGCAGTTCGATAATATCAGCCAATCTAAAGTATCCCGCATGTTGAGCAAGTTTGGCGCGGTTCGCACCCGTAATGCCCGGGGCGATATGGTGTATTGTTTACCGCCTGAATTGGGTATGCCTACTGCCAAGAGCCCACTTAAACAGCTAGTGTTGGATATTGTGCACAACAATGTAATGGTCATTATTCGAACGAGTCCCGGCGCGGCGCAGTTGATTGCACGTTTGTTAGACTCCTTAGGCAAAAAAGACGGAGTGTTAGGCACAATAGCGGGTGATGACACTATATTTATTGCCCCTGCCGATGTGAGTACTATTGAAGAAACTCGCAAACGAGTCGAAGCGTTATTCGAAAATGTATAAAAAGCACCTTGGTTTTGCCCTTAATATTGTTGCCTTAGGATTATTTTTTCCCGGCATATTACTGACCATGTTTACCTTTAATATGGAAATGGCAGCCAACATTAGTGGTTCAAGCCTTACTTCTTCTTTAATTAATAAAGAATTATCTATTATCACAACGGTTAAAGAACTTTGGGAAGACCAAAGGTTACTCGTCGCCGCGCTGATATTTGCATTTTCAATCTGTATTCCACTGTTAAAAACCCTACTGCTGTGTATTGCCTACTTTACTAAATCACTACAAGTCGAAAAAAGACTGATTAAGTTTGTCGCTGCCATTGGAAAATGGTCAATGGCTGACGTGTTTGTGATTGCTATTTTCTTAGCGATTATGTCAACCAACCATGCTGAAACCAGCAATTCAGAACAACTAAGTGTGTTTGGTTTTAAAATTGCTTTTGAAGTCAGTACACAAACATTATCTGCGGCAGGTGAGGGATTTTATTACTTCACTGCATACTGTGTGTTGTCTCTGATTGGCACTCAGTTAGCAAGTTCTGCGATTAAGACAGTAGCTGAAAATTAAACTAAGACTTCAGAGTAAATTAGTTAAATATGAAACTATTCATGACCTTAAGCTGTCTTTATCTGTACTAGTGATTATCTAATGTCATATTAAATGATCCTAAACAAAACCTAACAGGTAAAAATCACGTCGCTAAAAGAAACGTAATCATGAATCAAACACTATTATCAGCTCTCATTATTGTTATTAGCCTGGCGCTTTACGCTTGCGGTGGCAATAACTCGAAGTCACCAGGTGTGCCGCCAATACCCACTTCCAACGAACCAGATTGGATAGCTGGGCAATTTTCTGACGATTCAATCTACAAAAACCTTTGTGCAGTTCCTAGGACAGGGCCTGATAGCAACGGCGATACATTCTTAGACTCCCAAGGCACAGCCATGCATGAAAAAATGTGGCTACGATCTTGGACTAACGATACCTACCTTTGGTACAACGAAGTAGATGATAACGACCCTTCACCCTTTTCCGTAGCCGATTATTTTAGCCAACTCAAAACCAATGAATTGACACAATCAGGTTCGCTTAAAGATAACTTTCATTTTTCCCAATCGACTGAAGACTACAATCAGCGTACCCAAAGTGGTGTCACATCGGGTTATGGCATTAGTTGGGAATTTGTTAGTGCAAGTTCACCGCGACGTTTAATAGTGCGATATACCGAACCTAATTCCCCCGCTGCCATCGCCGGTGTTAGCAGAGGTTACGAATTAAAGACAATTGATGGTATTGATTTTATAAACGCAACTACTCAGGCGAACGTTGATAAAATCAATGCTGTATTATTCCCTTCTGATGCTGGGCAGGTCTTCAACTTTGTATTTTCAGATGAACTAGGTAACCAAGTATTAGAGACAAACTTAACCTCGGCCAATATTGAATTACAGCCAGTGCAAAACGTGAAAGTAATAGACACCGCAGCTGGAAAAATGGGTTACATGCAATTCAACTCATTTATCAGAGCAGGGCAAGATGGATTAATAGAGGGTTTTCAGGAATTCGTAGACCAAGGCGTCACCGAACTGGTTATTGACCTACGTTATAACGGCGGCGGCCTGTTAGCCATGGCCTCACAAGTCGCGTATATGGTTGCAGGAAGTGCACAAACCAATAATCAAATTTTTGAAACTCTACAATTTAATGATAAATACCCTAACGTTGATCCGATTACAGGCAACACATTGCAACCCACCCCCTTTTACACCCGAGAAATAGACTGGACTACCAATCAGTTTACTGACAAAACTCTACCATCAGTAGATTTAACTCGCGTGTTTATTTTGGCGACAGACAACACCTGTTCAGCTAGTGAGGCGGTTATAAATGGCCTTCGAGGCGTTGATGTTGAAGTCGTATTAATTGGCGATACCACATGCGGTAAACCTTTTGGTTTTTACGCTACGGATAATTGCAGTACCACCTACTTTACCATTCAATTTCAAGGCGTTAATGCCAAAGATTTTGGTGGATATTCTAATGGCTTTAGTCCAGTCTCCAATCCAGTTTTTGAGGACCAATTACCCGGTTGTACAATTACTGACGATTTCGCTCAAGCACTTGGAAGCGAAAATGAATCTCTGCTTGCAGCGGCAATCGATTATGCTGAAACCGGCATCTGCCCTATTGAAAACAATTTAGCAGGCAAAGCGGCGAAGGTAAAAAGCTCTGGCATTGCTATCAAAACACCTAATATCATCTTAGAGTCGATGAAGATCCTAACACCTGTTATTGAGCCTTCTTCACTATGAGTCAATACACGGTGAAAAGCACAGTGATGACTGCACTCCTTATTTTGAGTAGCTGCTTGACCACTGAGCCTTTACATCCAGTTGAAGCAATACTCGAACAACCATCAGCACAAAGCAGACTGATATTAGAAAAAGCTATTGGCGATTTATTGAATAGCCAACCGGTTAAACTCGCAGACAATGTATTTACCCTAAAAAATACTGTCATCATTGAACCCAATCAACCAAAAGACAATCAAGGTAGACTTTTAGATGGGCGAGAAATTCGGCAAGCTGATACTTTTACTTTGCTCACCGAAGATGGAAAGTGTTATTTAAGACACGACCAAAATGGACACATCGTTCTGTTAGGCAATATCAGCTGCAAAGAGAAATAATTCTCGACCTTAGAATCCATCAATCTTTTTTATTTATTGTTATCTCAATATTCTTGCTAGTGCCAGCAAACCACTTTTGCAGGTAAATACTGCCAATTACCGGTGGCATCCCCTCTTCTGGTAACTCTTTATAGCGCACACTATTTTTGTTCTGTTTTTCAAATTCAAACTTCACTTTCTTTTCAGACATGTATAAACCTATTTATGTGATAGTTATATCTATGGATCTTATACCAATCCGTATAAAGAAGTGACCACTCAGCGATGGAAAATAGCGAATAGGAGCAGCTTCTCTTTGTTGCTTAACTCCAACAACGTGACAAAGAAGTAAATCTTCTTGCCTTCTATACCTTGCTGATCCCACTAAAAAATAGTAGAGCTGTATATTAGTCGAACCAGTACCTGCATTGGATAAAGTCATGAGTTAACTTTTGGCCTGCAAAGGGCCTAGATGAAATTGCTCATGTCACAAATAATGGTGGCAATATTCGCTCATTCTACGAAACACTTTTGCTTTAATATACTCTGTCCACAGTGTCTTGTGTGAGTCCCCTTTTCCTTAGTTTCAATTCGAAGACGCTGCGCAGTTGCTGATTTTTCAATAAGCAACAATAAGAAATCCGTTAAGTGAAACACTCAACGGATTTTATTATTAACGATGTTAAATCTAATGCTATTTCAGTGTGATGGCAACCAATGAAGAACCGGATATATAGAGAGTTCCTTCTTCACTTAGGGCTAAATAACCACTTGCTGCATAGCTCCAATCTTCTTCTTTTGTATCAAGATTGATTGCATATGTGTTGCTAGAGTCACCGACAATTAAGTGCGTCTTAGTTACAATAATATTGGTGTTGTAGTTTCGGGAACCTTGAATCCAATGTGTCTCACCACTTTCTTCGTCAATGGAATAAAGTGAACCATTGGCTAACGCATAGACATTACCATTAGCAACAGACACTTGGCTGCTAAACCCCGAGCTGACCTTTTCCCATTTAATTTTAAGATTTTCCACATCAAATACAACTAATGTTCCGCGCTGTGTTACAACCACATTGTTATTACGGGTAATTACAGTAGACACACCGACTGAATACCCACTCCAGTTGAAATTAGGAAAAGCAATGCTATTGGTTAATGCGCCAGTGCTTCTATCAAGAATGTCCAATTTGGTCGTAAATGAGTACACATTATTCTCATCAACAGCAGGGGTAAACTCATCATATTGTGGGCCGGAATAAAACCAAGACTGCTCACCCGTGCTGCCGTCAAAACCATAAGTACCGCCATAATAACCGCCAGCCATATACACATTACCTGCATAAATTGTTGGAGCTAGATAGCGAGACCATTGATTACCGTAACTGGATTCAAATTCTAGCTCTCCCGTTAGCGCATCAACTGAACGAATGTAAGAGTCTCCATGTCCGCCAGTTTGAAAGAATACATTTCCGTCATCATAAGCAGGTGCATTGATCGAGTGAATTCCCTCATAATCAAGCTGCCATACAATGTTGCCTGTTTTTGCGTCCAATCCTGCAATACCTTGACTACTGAAATAGCTGTCAGATGATACAAATACCATTGAATCAGTCGCCGTTACTGGAAGTAAGCTTCCCCAAAGCGAATCTACTTCCCACTTAAAACTAAATTTGCTGCTATCGAGTATATGTGGCGTATAACCAGTGTGTCGCTCGTTTCCCTGATCGGTCTTCCAAGCTATTGGCAGAGGGAAGTCACTAGCATCACTAGGATCTGTATTGCCGTAATATTCTTCCAACGCAGAGAACTGATCAGCATCAACATCCATAGACGCATTTTCAGCACTGAGCGGATCGTTACTGTATTGAAGCTCCCATTTGTCCGGTAACTTGTCACTGTCAGTATCATTCAATATTGGAGAAGTCAGGTGAGTAATGACTTCATCGTAATCACTAAGAGTATCACCATCAGTATCGAGTAAATTAGGATCAGATCCCACATCGTGTTCTTCGATATTTGTCAGTCCATCTCCATCTAAATCTGAACTTGCGTCATTAACATTGGCATCTAAACCAAATGTAATCTCATAGGCGTCTTCCATGCCATCTAAGTCAGTATCTGTTTCTAGAGGGTTGGTGTTATAAGTCATAATCTCTTCATAATCACCCAAGCCATCTTCGTCACTGTCAATATTATTTGGATCAGTACCAAGCTCCTCCTCTTGACCATCAAGCAAACCATCATTATCAGCATCAGCTACCGTCGGGTCGGTGCCGTAGGTATTGTATTCATAACCATCACTCAAACCGTCAGAATCGGTATCTTCATTACCTTCTTCAGTACCAATTTCGTATTCGGTTAATGCTGATAACCCGTCACTGTCATGGTCAATTGATGCGTCTAAGCTATTATCCATATCCAAGCCAAATGCGTACTCCCACCAATTAGGCAGCCCGTCAGCATCAGAGTCGACGTCAGGCACAAAGTCCAAGAACTCTGCGCTCATTTTCGTTCTTCGCTCAATGACAGTTAGGTTTGTGTCTGTCTGGTAAACATATTTACTTCTGTCTGAAAGCAGTATGAAACCATTTGCTCTTAGAGCAATATCATAAAAGCTCGCAGATTGTTCCAGCGTTCTGATCAAAGTACCGTCTTGTTGATATTTATTTACACTACTATTCCATGTAGCTGCATAAATATTACCGTCCGCATCAACCGCAATGGAGCGAGCGCTGTCGATAGAAACAGTATCGATAACCTCAAGCGTACTAGCCTCATATTTATAGACCGAAGCACCAGTTAGGCCGTAAACATAACCATCGTAACCAACAGTAAGATCGATAAGCTCTGCACCCTCTACATAACTGACGCTGGAATCATCCAAATCAAACTGCACAATGCCTGACGTACTACTCCCTGAAGTACTCATATTAGTAACAAATACCTTGTTACCAATTGCATCAATTCCACCATAGGTGCCGTTATTTACCGTTGACCATGCTGGGGCGGCAATAGACTCCCATTTATTCTCCGATGGTGTGTAAATGCTAAGTACGGGTTGAAAAACGCCGTTGTATACTGCGACTCTACCATCATCCAGGACAACAATGTCACGTGCATCATACGGACCATCTAACACAATAGGAATGCTGGTTTCTCTGACCAATGCGCCATCGTAGCTATAAAAGTGCAGTTTCCCTTCATACTTGGAAACAACATTTCCACTTAATTCAAACACGGAGCGCATCGGTATAGCATTAACTGCATCTATATAGAGGTTGCAGTTGCTGTCGTTGCTGTCTATTACCAACGAAACGTCCTTAAAGCCAGCATGTACTAACAAATTTAATTTGGTCCATTCAACTTGTTCGATGTAGCCCGAGCTTTCAAGTTGACCATCCACATACAGCTCGTAACTCTTGTCGTAGATACTGTAGCAATCGCTAAACAGATGAAAATCTAGTTCTACATTTGCATACAACCGCTCCCACTTGATAGTCACATCTCCGTTCATTGCTAAGCTGATATCCCCCTGATAAGACTGAGCACTAGAGAACGTAGTATCCCCTGATACTTCCCATTCATCGGGCAGTACACTGTCTTCAAATGAAAACAAGGAATCAACTATGGCTTCAGGAACCGAAGCGCTATCTTGCGGATCTGTACCTGAAAGATACTCATGAAAGTTAATCACACCATCATTATCAGAGTCTAACTGAGCGTCACTAACATCGCTTCCATCAAGCCCATTTTCCACTTCCCACAAATCTGGTAAAAAGTCGCCGTCAGTGTCAGCAGCAAGAGGATTTAACATCAAATCAAGTACTTCCCGTCCATCATTTAAACCATCACTGTCAGTATCTGCTAACAGCGGGTCTGTTAATGCTTGGAATTCTTGCAGATTGGAAAGGTTATCTTCATCGCTATCGGCACTTGCATCTGCCGCATCAGCATCATCCAATCCGTAGCTAATTTCCCACCACTTGGGCAGTCCATCTTGGTCTTCGTCTTGTTCAACAGCGATAACAACAACATTGAACGAACCTTGCTCTTCCACTACAGCGACTATGTTATCTTCCGCCGCAAACATAGAAACAATTTCGTGCTCTAGCTCAATAAAGGTATAAGTAAACTCTAAGTTTTTAGAATAAAATCCAAGGTAGTAATTGGTCTCATTTGTATATAACCCTACAGCAACATTATCAAGCCAGCCAAAGTCACTTAACTCAGCCAAAGTTGTTAAGCCTACTGGGCGCTCCAACTCTGTGACTATTGCATCTGTTGCATAGTTCTTAATCAGAATATTTTCGCCAGTAATTATCAAACTTTCATCAACAGACACCGCCATGAAAGACGTTGGATTACCGTTATATCGTAAAGATGAGTAGTCAGATATTTGTCCTTCGTCATCTATTATGTAGCTTTCGAGAGAGTCACTGTAAGAGTTGCTAAACCAGTAAAGCCGATTTGATGTTTCATTTAGCGTATAGTCATTGGAAAAATCACCACGAGTATAAGTACTGAGTGTATTCGCATCTGCGTCAAGCACTTGATAGTCGCGATAGTAATTACCATCACCATGTATAACGACGATATGCTCGCCAGCAATAAAAAGTTGATGAACAGCATCAGCCATCGACGTGAAAATTTCTGGTCTTGATAAACCGTCCAATGAATAACTAACAATGGCTCCCGAATCATAGCCAACCAAAACTCCATAATCATTGCCTACTACGAAAGAAATGGGTTTACCCCAAATTGCATTATTACTTAACATAATGGGGTTTAGATAGGATTCAGAGCTTTCAGCCCAACGATTAATTCGATTATCGCCACTGGATAACGAGTACACAACTCCTTCAACTAACCGACTCATATCGGCGGTATTAAAAGCCAACCTTGCCGTAGGATTACAAACGCCATTTACACCATGTTCCGTTAAAGCGCATGCTGACTCTATTGGGAATGCATCTACTACCAACTCAGTAGTACTATCTATTTGCGTGTAGCCAAGATTCCAAGAATCAGGAGCACCATCGTTATCGGTGTCTATAGAAGCCGCAACATCATCAGGAAAGGCATCAATTAGGTTTTCAACACCATCGTTATCAATATCATCATTAGCAATGAAGTCGACATATTCAATGGCATTGTTATTTTGAATAACAAAGACAGCTTTATCTAGCTGCGAGATTATCTTTAATAAAGCTCCTTCATAGCTTTTCTGCTCAACTACTAAGAAGTCGTCGTTAAGACGAGATAGTAAAAATGCACCCTCTTGTTGAGCAATGGTGGTAAGACCCACAGCTTCTGACCAGACACCTTTGACAAAATTAAAACCAATACTGTTTTCGAATTCAAGGTTCGAGGCGTTATAAACATCTCCACTACCAAGAAGCACTTTTTGGCCATCTGGAGATATTAGGATCGGGCCCGAAATAGAATAATCGCCATGATAAGGAGTTTCGGCGTCAGCCGTAATTTGACCTGTAGATTGCTCAATTTCTTCATACATCAAGTCATTGGGGCTCGTTCCATCTTTGAAGAAGTAAACTCTGGCCAATGTATCATTCCAAGCATAATAGCTTGAATAGTGATTCCATTCCTCCCAATCTGTTTGGATACCATTGATGTCGAAAATATAGTGGCTTTCCCACGCACCGCTATTATCTTGAGCCAGCACGTAGTCACCCACTGAGGAGATACCGTAAACTCCCTCTGAAGTACTAGCAAAAGAGTTGAGGCTTAGGTCTTCTGCGTTTACGAAGTTAATTTTCCCACTGGAATAGCCTAAATATAAGCGGTTTTGGGCTTCTGAAAAATCCATTACATTCAAGTATTCATTCTCGTCCAACTCAAGTGCAATTTCGGTATATTTGCTGGTGACTAAATCATAACTGACAATAATTTCCGATGTTTTTGCATAATAAAAAACCAGGCCACTAATACTTGTTTCAATTTCATCGATACCTTTGCTGAGTAGCCAAGTGATATAACAAGCCTCTCCATTACCCTGATTTTCACTACTACATGCGCTATCAGAAACATAAAAATCACTATTATCACCAACACCATCACCATCAGTGTCTTCTGATTCAGATGAATTCTCAGGAAATGCATCCAATATATCTTCAACACCATCATTGTCATCATCGTCATCAGATAAGTTAGGAAAACCATCTAGATCAAAATCTTGAGATAATGGAATGATTGAATGAAAAAGCGTTCCGTCAACAAGAGTCTGTGCCTCAATGTTTGTTCCAAGTACACTTTGCTCCGCAACTAAAAGCGCATTCATTTCATCAATACTGTACGGATCAAAAGTAGATTCATCCCCATCCTTGTCCGTTCCATCAACTTCAAGATGTTTAACCGGCGCTCCTAATAATCTATTCAACAAGTTAGGATTTTCGGTGAATGTCGTTAATGACTCATCTCCATTTTTTCCATCAATGGCCCCATCGTTTAGGTCTGAAGCGAGAGCATCTAAGAAACTATCTACAGATTCAGAGCTGCCTTCTGTGGCATAACTTGCAATAGCTGCAATTGCTTCCAATGCAATTCGATATTCCAATGTAGACAATAATTCAGATTGTTCAGTCGAAACAACAGGCGAGGTAGTGAATAGATTGAATTGCGCGGATGCACCAAAACTAAAATGTTCCAAAACTTCATCGACAGACTCACTTAAAGAAGCTGTTAAATCACCTGATGCAACAGTTTTTAAGCGGTTAGTTTCAAAGCTAACGTTGTAAGGGGGGTAGTATTAACAGATTGCTTTGCAACTAATTGTTCCTTACTTATGATACTCAACAAAGTACTCATTACAGGTAGAGTCCCGCTATTAATATCTATCGTTTCATCCACCACAGATATTTCAATGAGGTAATGTTCATCTAAAGGTTCAGATACAGCTAATCCGGTAATTTTAGCTTGAGAGTCTGTAGTGCCAGTATCAATTTCTGCACCTTTAAGAAAACCGTTAGCTACATCAATTTTGTATAATGTCGCTTTTGCGTTAATTAAAGGGCCTTTTACAGCCATACCTTCGACAGAATGAATTACTGGAGGAGCAACAATGATAGGTGGTGGGTTTGTTGGAGTACTAGAGCCCCCTCCTCCACAACTGACGATCAATATTGAAAAAAGTAACACATATATTAGTTGGAAGCGGTTCATCACTAAAATCCCTTTAACTGCGTGAAGTAAGTACAAATCAAAATAGAAAAGTCGTCGCGTAGATTAATACAGTAGTTGAGTAGTGGCAATTCAATGACGTGTATTTAGATTCAGATCAGATAAAAATTGCACAAAAAAGGCGCTAACCTTGCGGATAGCGCCTTTTTAATTTTGTTTACTAAAACAATTAAGCTTTAGTAATAACGTCTACTAACATCCAGTTTTTGGATTTAGACAAAGGACGACATTCACGTATTGTTACTACGTCACCTTCGTTACATTGGTTAGTTTCGTCATGTGCGTGTAGCTTAGTAGTACGTTTGATGAATTTCCCATAAATTGGGTGCTTCACTTTACGTTCTACTGCAACAGTAATAGATTTCTCCATTTTGTTGCTGACCACACGACCTTGTACTGTACGAAATGCTTGTTCAGTCATTATGCAGTAGCCTTTTCAGTCAGAATGGTTTTAACACGCGCGATACTGCGACGCACTTTACGAAGACCGTCAGTTTTTTCAAGCTGACCTGTGCTCGCTTGCATACGCAAGTTGAATTGTTCACGAAGCAAGCTAAGTAGCTCTGCGTTCAATTCT
>Ga0105350_10000530_pt1 | contig 25429 bp, 20 predicted proteins | sample EN1Hudsemesocosm_FD_83506 | JGI IMG/M metagenome (GOLD analysis project Ga0105350, IMG submission 83506) | Methane-oxidizing microbial communities from mesocosms in the Hudson Canyon - EN1E Hudson Canyon | ecosystem: Environmental > Aquatic > Marine > Cold seeps | place: Hudson Canyon... | reverse complement strand
TGTTATTTGCCATGAGTAGCAAGGAACAATTGCCTGATACGCTGTTTTCGGAATTAGTAGCCAAGCAATGTAACCTTGCGGCCGAGCAAATTTTATCTTGGGAGTTTAATGTCTACGATACGCAAAAAGGAATGTTTTGGGGCGTAGATCAAGAATTTTATGCCGACAGTCAGCTGGATAATTTAGCCTCTTGCCACGCAGGCTTATCCGCGTTATTAGATGAAACGGTATTGCAATCAGGGCATACTCTAGTTTGCGCTTTTTTTGATCATGAGGAAGTCGGTAGCGAAAGCACTAAAGGGGCGGACGGTAGTTTCTTGCCGGATATTTTAGAGCGTATTGCTTTAGTTGGGGCTTTAAATGCTGAGGATTATAAGCGCGCTTTAGCCAGTAGTTTTATGCTCAGTGTCGATATGGCGCATGCTTATCAGCCCAACTTCCCTGCGGCTTATGAGACGGAGCATCAGGTTTATGTTAATAAAGGGCCAGTGATTAAACTTAATGCTAATCAGCGTTATAGTTCTGAAAGTGTTTCCGAAGCTATGTTTATGACTTGGTGTCAGCAAGCGAATGTACCTTTTCAAAAATATTCCCATAGAACGGACATCCCTTGTGGCAGCACTATTGGGCCAATGACTTCAGCTAAATTAGGTGTTCGTACTGTCGATGTCGGTTGCGCGATGTGGGCTATGCACAGTATTAGAGAAAGTGCCGGGGTACTTGATCATCGTTATATGATTGATGTTATGCGTTGCTTTTTTAAGGCTTAAGCGCTGTAATATCAGATCAGCTTTGAGATAAAAAACTCTATGACGACACAGTACAAAATTACTTTCAGTTTTTCCGTAATGATTTTTCTTTTGGCCCTAGGTGGTGGGACTGCTATTTTTAATGCGGTTAAGCTAGCAAATTTGACGGAGGATATGTACAAACATCCTTTTGTAGTCAGTAATACGGTTAGAGATATTAATATTAAATTGCTTATGATGCATCGAGATATGCAAGATGTGCTCTTATCGGTTAATGAGCGTGAATTGCATAATGCGATAGAAGCGGTTAATGCTACGGAAAAGCAGATATTAAATGACTTAGATAGCATTGTTGTACGGTTTCTTGGTGATACGGCAATGGTGCACACCGCTTCTCAAGCGGTATTAGCATGGCGACCGATACGTGAAGAAGTGATTATTTTGATGCTTGCCGGCAATCAAACTGAAGCGGTATCTATTAATAAAGGTAAAGGTGCTGACCAAGTTCAGCATATTAGTGACGCTACTCAAGCATTGATACACTTCGCCAATACACAGGCTGCTGCATTTCATGATGAAGCAGAAATGAACAAAAAAACCACCTTGTTTCTACTGTCAGTATTGCTGTTTTTTTCCATTTTGACTGCTGTCATTATTTATTTTTATGTGGTTAGAATGTTTACTAAAGTTAACTTGGAGTTAATGAGCTATAAGCATCTTATCGATCAAAATATGATGATTAAAACCCTTAATTCAGAAGGCAAAACAACTGAGATTAGTAGTGCGTTTTGTCGCTATACAGGGTACTTGAAAGAAGAGCTTGTAAGGCAGAAGAATAATTTTTTCTTGGCCGAAGACAATCAAGCTTTAGCCACTAAAATTTGGCGCTCTATACAAACAGGGCATGCATGGGAAGGCGAATATGCGCTGCATAGTGCTGATGGTGAAGATAAGTGGGTGAGTGCTGTGATCGAACCTATTCTAGATATTGATTATAATCCTGTTGCATACCGCAGTATTGTCCGAGATATTAGCGATAGAAAAGCAGTGGAGGCGCTAACTATTACTGATAAATTAACTTCTCTATATAATCGCCAGTATTTTGAGGTAGTTATTGCACATCAAGCTAGTCTAGCGCGTAGAAATAAACAATATTTAACCTTGGCTATTTTGGATATGGATTATTTCAAAAAATATAATGAAAAGTATGGACATGAGGCGGGTGATTCCGTTTTGGCTGAAGTAGCTGTTTTTTTGAAGCAGACATTAAAGCGGCCTAGCGATTATGTGTTCAGAATGGGCGGTGAGGAATTTGGCATATTGATGGCTGGTATGAATGAGCAAGAGTCATTGAGCTTTTTAGAGACCATTCGAGAGGGCGTAGAGTCTTTAAATATTGCTCATGAATTAAGTTATGTTGATGATTATGTCACGGTTTCTATCGGTTTTCGGAGTTATGCTGGTGCAGATATTCCAGCAGATGAGCAGATTTTTATTCAAGCAGATAAAGCACTTTATAGCGCTAAAGAACAAAGAAATACTATTAGAAGTAGTAACCGAGAAGAGAATAATGCGTCAGAAGTTGAGAGTGTAAGTTTGGAGCATTAAGGGGGGGATTTCATGTGTGTTTTAAATATACAAATAAATAAGTAAACGGAGAAGTCTGATATGGAAGCGCAAGTTATTTCTTTACGTCCAGAATATGACGTTACCACTGAACAAGCGGGGGAGTTACTCGCATTGCAGCGTGAAATCTTAGAGAAAGTAGCTTTAAATGTAGATTTTCGAGAAATTTTAGATGCTTTATGTAAAGCCGCTGAGCAGGTAGTGTCTAATGCGGTCGCTTCTATTATGGTTTACGATCAAGCGGGCGAGTCACTTACTGTGTTAGCTGCACCTTCTATTCCACCTGAGGCGGTGGCGCTGCTAAATGGTTTGGTACCTGGTGAAAGGGCAGGTTCTTGTGGTACCGCGGTTTACCAGAATGAAGCGCAGTATGTAGTGAATACTAGAAATGATTGTAGGTGGTGTGATTTACAGACTTTTGCCCATGATTTTTCTATTGGTGCCTGTTGGTCTAGTCCGGTCAAAATAGAGAAAGATAAGGCTATAGGATCTTTTGCTTTATCGAGCTTTGAAGAAAGAACTCCCTCGACCTTTTATAAGCAATTGCTAGAAACTTGTGCGCATATTGTTGGTATTTTGCTTATAAGGCAAGAAAAAGAGCAGTCACTTTTTCGCTTGGCACATTACGACCCTTTAACAGGATTGATTAACCGTGATTTATTTAAGGAAAAACTTGACTCAGTTATTGCATGTTCAGCCAGTCAGCAGAAACAGTTAGCTGTATTAGTGTTGGATTTAGATGGTTTTAAAGATGTTAATGACTCGCAAGGGCATGACGTTGGTGACAAAGTGTTGCAGCAGGTGGCTAAGAATATAAATGATGTTTTGAATAGGTCTTATGTTCTTTCTCGTTTAAGCAGTGATGAGTTCGCTATTTTGGCAGGCAATTCAGGTGAGGCGTTATCGATTCAGTTGCTTATTGGTAAAATATTAGCGTTATTTAAGAAAAAGATACTTGTCGAAGATTATGAGTTTACTTTATCCACCAGCATAGGAGTTAGTTTATTTCCAGAAGATGGGTTGTCAGCAAGTGATTTATTACGTAATGCCGATACAGCAATGCATGCTGCAAAAATAGCTGGGCGAGGTTGTGCTCGATTTTATAATGAAGGGTTAACTAATTCAGCTAAATATAAAATGGATTTAATAACAGGGATGCGTATTGCTTTAGCACGAGGTGACTTTGTACTGCATTATCAGCCCCAGTATTGTCAAAAAATCAATAAACTAGCTGGGGTTGAGGCTTTAGTACGTTGGTTGCACCCAGAAAAAGGATTGATTCCACCGAATGATTTTATTCCTATTGCTGAGGAAAGTGGGTTTATTCAGGATTTAGGCTTATGGGTCTTCACAGAGGCTTGTCGGCAGTGTAAAGCTTGGTGGGATAGCGGTATCCCTGAATTTTCTTTGGCAATTAATTTATCTGTGAAACAGCTAGATGAGGAAAATATTCAAAAGTTTCAGGAGATTTTATTGGCAATGAAATTCCCTATTTATAATTTGGAGCTTGAAGTTACAGAAAGTTTAATTATGCATCAAGAAAGTCTAGTTGCGCTGCATAAATTAGAGGCTCTAGGTATTCGTATTTCCATGGATGATTTTGGTACGGGTCACTCCTCCTTGGCGCAGCTTAAGTACCTGCCTATTTCTAAATTAAAAATCGACCGGTCTTTTGTTAAAGACTTATCCGAAGATGAGAATGATAGAGTCATTGCTAAAACGATTATTGCGATGGGGCATAGTTTAGGGCTAATAGTCGTTGCTGAAGGTGTAGAAACAGTTGAACAGCAAGAATTTTTAGTGCAAGAAGGCTGTGATTTAATACAAGGTTATTTATTAAGTCGCCCGTTGAGTGCCGAGCAGTTTAGCGCTTTATTTAATGTGGAATAATAGACGGTAATATAGCCTGATGCAGGCTAATAAATTTGAACAATAGGTACTGAGCGCGTAAGATTTATACTGTCTTTCCAGTATCAAGAGGAATCGTTATGCAATTAACTACAAAACTATTGAATGGTATTTTTTTAGGCTTATTGTTTTCCAGTACAGCTATTGCCAAGCCTGATATTAATGCTGGTAAAGAAAGTGCAGAGATGTGTTTTAACTGCCATGGCGCTGAAGGAAACAGTACAAATTCAAACTTTCCAACACTAGCGGGACAAAAGCCAGCCTATTTAGTTAATCAACTCCGGGCTTTTCGCGATGGTACGCGTGATAATGGCATGATGAAAAATATGACATCTTCATTATCTAATAAAGATATTAATAATTTAGCCGCTTATTTTGCCTCATTGAAAAATAAAAGTGCGGGTGGCAATGAGGCACTAGCGAAACAAGGGAAACCCAAAGCTCTGATGTGTTTCGGTTGTCACGGAAATGGTGCAAAAGGTATGGGCGTAACGCCGCGACTAGCAGGTCAACACCCCGCTTATTTGCAACGCCAACTACATGCGTTTAAAGATGGTACGCGGGAAAGTGGGCCGATGCGTGGTATTGCAGGAATGTTGTCTGATGAAGATATTAATGCTGTTACTGAATATATGGGGAGTTTGAAATAGTTCTCAGGCGAGATTAGAGGCAAAAGTATTTAATCACAGAGAGCGCAGAGTACACAGAGGAAACATTCAAAAGTAGGGTTTTCTCAGTGTTCTCTGTGATAAATAAGTCTTACTCTTCTTTGAAAATCAGCGCCACACCCTCTACAATAGCCCTATTATTGCTGTTCCTCGGACTCTTTTACACATGCCCAACACATCAACTCGCTCAGAACGTAGCCTTTCTTTGATTCTCGTATTTGCAGGCACGCTTTTTGTTAGCGCTACCCTGATGTTTATCTTGCAGCCTCTGTTTGGCAAGCTTATGTTGCCATTGCTTGGTGGATCACCAGCCGTGTGGAATACCTGCATGGTGTTTTATCAGATGCTTCTGTTTTTAGGCTATTTATACGCGCATTTTATTTCCACCCGTTTTAAGCCTTTACGGCAAATTCAAGTGCATGGCGCATTTATATTAATCAGCTTAATTGCCCTGCCTGTCGGCCTGCCAGAAATCATGACTCCGCCAATCGAAAGCAACCCAACGCTTTGGCTAGTCTCGGTGTTGTTTATTTCTATCGGCTTGCCGTTCTTTGTACTTTCGACTACTTCGCCCTTAATTCAAAAATGGTTCTCGCATGTCGGCCACCATACTAGTCACGACCCTTATTACCTTTATGCAGCGAGTAATTTCGGTAGCCTATTAGCACTACTCAGTTATCCCTTTATTATTGAACCTAATATCGGATTAAGTGCGCAAAAAATTACGTGGAGCGCAAGCTATATTGGCCTGATTTTATTAATAGCTTGCTGTGCTTGGTTGTTTATGCGCTTCTATCAAAGTAGTGCTAATGCAGAAACAGAGGAACCAGAAACTGCGCAAACTGAACCCACCTTATTAACCAAGCTACACTGGCTCGCGCTCGCTTTTGTTCCCTCCAGCCTATTATTGGGTTTAACCAACTTTGTTAGTACTGATATAGCCGCAGTGCCGTTATTGTGGATTATTCCACTGACTTTATATCTCTTATCTTTTGTCTTGGTCTTCTCGCGCTGGGAGAAAGGTATTCATCGCGTATCAGTATGGCTGCAGCCGGTCGTTTTATTGCCTTTTATTGCCTACTCTTTTATAAATCCTGCTGTACTGCCATTTTGGGTTGATTTAGCCTTACATTTAAGTGTATTTTTTCTAGCCGTCATGGTCTGTCATGGAGAGCTGGCTAAATACCGCCCACACACAAGATATCTCACTTTATACTATTTAATTATGTCCTTTGCCGGCATGTTAGGGGGGATGTTCAATACCTTCGTCGCCCCATTTATCTTTAATGGTATTTATGAATACCCGATAATGATTGTCGCTGCCTTATTATTACGTCCTGCCGATAAAATTTGGCAGGGTGAACAGTGGCAAATTTGGGCTAAACAAGCTGTATTTCCGCTGCTGATTTTTGTTTTAGGCTGGGTTATTTATTTAGGCGTTTCTGATTTAGGCGTGTATATGGATAATATCGGTACAGCGCTGATACTATTCGCAGGTTTAACTTATACCTTCCGTAAGCAAGCTTTAAGCTTAGCCTTATTTACAGGGACTATTATTTTCTTCATTGTTGGTCTGCGTGCCATCATGTCCAATACTATTTATCAAGAACGTACCTTCTTTGGTGTAGTATCGGTGCGTGATAGTGTCTTATTGAATGAGCAAGGTAGACCGGAAAAATACAAAGAATTATTTCACGGCACAACCAAGCATGGAGCGCAGCGATTAGGCGTGCATGAACAAGAGCCATTAACTTATTACAGTCGCCCCGGACCAATGGGGCAGCTATTTAAAGAATTTGATAATAACAACCAGCAATGGAAAGTCGGTGTTGTAGGTTTAGGGGCGGGAGCTTTAGCTTGTTATGCCAAGCGACAACAAGTATGGACATTCTATGAAATTGATCCGGTCATTGTTGATATTGCAAAAAATACAAACTATTTTAGTTATTTACAACGATGTACACCAAAAGCAGCAATGATTATCGGTGATGCGCGTTTATCGTTACAAGCCGAGCCAGGTGAGAAATTTAACTTATTAGTTATTGATGCTTTTAGTTCAGATTCAGTACCGACTCATTTATTAACGCAAGAAACGATACAGCTTTATCTCAGTAAATTAACTGAAAATGGTATTTTAGCGTTTCATATTACCAATCGACATCTAGCCTTGAAAAAAGTGTTAGCTGACCATGCTAAACAATTAGGCTATGCTGCTTTGATTCAGGAATTTAAACCGCAGAAAGAAATCCCTTTGGTCGTAGCAACCGATTGGTTTGTCTTAGCCAAAAATGAGCAAGCCTTAGCGCCTTTATACAAAAAGGGCTTAGGTCTGTGGCAGAAACCCGCCTTGTATTTTGATATGAAGCCGTGGACAGATGACTTCACGAATATAATGAGTATTTGGAAGTAATGAGGGTAGTTTGCTTACAGCTTATGTATTACAGAAATTTGTCGTGCTGATTCTCGTACTCCCCGCGAGCTGCATACGGGCTACAAGTTTTCTTTAGAGGTGTAAAAACAAGTGATATAGCGCTATCTAGCGTATAAAGATAAGTGATATGACATTATTTCCGTAGAAAAATCAAAATACAGCCCTAGGTAATAAGCGATTCAGTTTGAAATGGCGTGATTTTTGCGTAATTAAGGGAATGGAGACAATTTATGCGTGAATATGCAACATTGCTTGTTATTCTAATCAAGTTATTGGACTGGTCGCTAATATTAAGTGGTGGCGCGCTTAGCTTTTACCTACTCGAGGCAAGCAAAAATTTTCCAGCCTATCAAGGGCTCATGCCTAATTCTTATTTAAATGCACTTGGCATTGCCTTTTTATTCAGTGCTTGGTGGTTTCCTGCATTTAATGTTTATAAAAGCTGGCGTGGTGAGAGTTTATTTGAGGAAGCACGCACGTTGCTGCTGAGTTGGGGGGTCTCAATGATGGCGTTACTCGTGTTTATGGTCTTTACTAAAACCACGACAGAATTTTCAAGGCACTGGTTAGGGTTGTGGTTTGGACTAGTGTTTGTTGGGCTCGTCTTATCACGTATCTGTTTGCGTCTTGTCCTGCGTTATTTACGTAAAAAAGGTTTAAATCAGCGGCATATTATACTTGTCGGCAGTAGTGTTTTAACCGCTCAAGTTGCTGCTCGCGTGCAAGTTTCAGACTGGATGGGGTTAGAAGTCTCAGGATTTTTCAGTGATGAAAATAGCTCTGTTGACGGACTTAATAAATTAGGTGACTTAAGTAAGGTCGTAGACTATGTTGAACAACATAATGTCGATCAAGTCTGGCTGACCTTGCCTTTAAAAGACATGGATAAAATTGAAGTTATTTGCCAACAGCTGCATTCTGTTTCTGTAGAAGTACTCTTAATTCCAGATATTAGCAGTTTGCGCTTATTGAATAACTCGGTCTCGCAAATCGGTGGTATGCCGGTGATTAATATGTCGGTATCGCCGATGAAAGGCGCCAATGCGATTGTAAAATGGCTAGAAGACAAGCTATTATCCATTTTTATCTTATTGCTAATTAGTCCACTTATGCTAATTATTGCGTTTGCCGTTAAACTAAGCTCATCAGGTCCTGTATTTTATCGTCAGGAACGGGTTAGTTGGAATGGCAAGCGGTTTCAAATGTTAAAATTTCGCTCCATGCCTACTGATAGTGATAAAGATATCGTCTGGGGCCAAGCAAAAAACAAACGCCCAACGCGAGTAGGGCAGTTTCTACGTAAAACCAGTTTAGATGAATTACCGCAATTTATAAATGTGCTAAAAGGCGATATGTCCATCGTCGGCCCACGTCCTGAGCGGACAGTATTTGTCGAACAATTCAAGCATGAAATTGACAGCTATATGCAAAAACATTTAGTTCAAGCAGGCATTACCGGATGGGCACAAATTAACGGCTGGCGTGGTGATACTTGCCTACAAACACGGGTAAACTATGACTTATACTATGTTGAGCATTGGTCCCTATGGTTTGATTTAAAAATTATATTTATGACCCTATTTAAAGGCTTTAATCATGGAGAGACTAGTTAAATCTGTAGTGGTATATGGTGAGGCGCGAACCGCATCCTATTGGCCGAATTACAAAGGTAAAATGAAATGAAATTTCTTGATGTAAAAACTGATTTTGCTTTTAAAAAAGTCTTTGGCAGTGCCGACTCAAAAGATTTACTGATCAGTTTTTTAAATTCAGTCATTGAGTTTGAAAACAAGCAGATAATTACTGATTTAACGATTGTTGATCCTTATAATATTCCGATGTTAAAAGGGATGAAAGACACTTTTGTCGATGTTAAAGCTGAGTTAGGTGACGGTAGCCAGGTGATTATTGAAATGCAAGTGCTCAATCACGAAGGTTTTGAAAAGCGAGTTTTATATAACGCAGCAAAAAATTACTCGGTTCAACTAACAAAAGGCGATGCTTATCATTTGCTCAATCCAGTGATTGCATTAACGATTACAGACTTTACTCTTTTTGATAGTAGTCCTGAATTAATTAGTAATTTTAAATTGTTAGAAAAGAAACAATTTATTGAATACAGCGATGATATAGAGCTGATTTTTATTGAATTACCAAAATTTAATAAAGCAGAGGCTGAGCTTACAACGATACAAGATAAATGGTTGTACTTTATCAAAAATGCAGGCGATTTAGATTACATTCCTCATAATCTTGAGCAAGAATTAGAAAAGGCTTTTAGTATTGCCAACGAAGCTAATTTGAGTACAGAAGAGTTGGAGCTTCAACATAAAAAAAGAGACTGGATTTATATACAAAAAAGTTCGATAGAGTTGGCGACAAAAACTGGGCTAGAGCAAGGTGAATGGCAGGCGAAAGTAAAAATCATTATAAACGCTAACCAATTAGGCTTGCCTACCAAAACCATCAGTGAATTAACAGGCGTTGATGAAGATAAAATATTGACAGTAATAAAGAAAAACTCGTAAATGGTAAGATCAATCCATATAAGTCAAACTATGTGCATCATTGCGTTCACGCATCCACTGAGCTGATAAAAATGATTATAGGTTGCCGCGCCTTTATTTACTTACAATGGGCTTACTTTTTATTTATAACAAAGATCAAGCTGGCTGACCCCTTGATCATTTTCAAAGTGTGATAGTTAACCTGAATGATAGACCAAGAAAGAAACTTAATTACAAAACGCCAGCCAAATTAATGGCTGAATACAGGGCAGCTATGGCTGCTTAGCGGTTATGCACTTCAAAGTTGAACCTGCCAAGCATTAAGGTCTCGAAGTGATTAATTTAAAGGGTAGCGTCTCCTTTATTTTTCTCCCTTTTTTTAAAATTAAGGAAAATACTAATGAAAGCTGTTATTTTAGCGGGCGGTTTAGGAACTCGCCTAAGTGAAGAGACGGGTACTCGCCCAAAGCCTATGATTGAAATTGGTGGGAAACCTATCTTGTGGCATATTATGAAAATATATTCTTTCTACGGTATTAATGATTTTGTCATTTGTTGTGGCTATAAAGGCCATGTCATTAAAGAGTATTTTGCTAATTATTTTTTATATCAGTCTGATATAACGTTTAGCATGCAAGAAAACGAAATGAAAGTACACGAAAAAAGGGCAGAACCTTGGACGGTGACATTAGTTGATACGGGTGAAAGCTCAATGACAGGCGGTCGATTGGCGCGAGTGGCTGAATATATTAAGGACGAAGAAACTTTTTGTTTCACTTATGGGGATGGTATAGGCAATATTGATATTGGCGCAACGCTTAAATTTCATCAACAGCATGGTAAGTTAGCAACATTGACCGCAGCGTACCCACCAGGCCGTTTTGGCGCACTGGATATTAGGGAGGGGCAAGTAAAGTACTTTAAAGAAAAGCCCAGAGGAGATGATTCGATGATTAATGGCGGTTTTTTTGTACTTTCACCCAAAGTATTAGAGCGTATTACAGGAGACAGTTGTACTTGGGAGCAACACCCTTTAATGAGCTTGGCAGAAGATAATCAACTAATGGCTTATGAACATAAAGGATTCTGGCAGCCTATGGATACCTTACGTGATAAAGTTTATTTAGAAAAACTTTGGGCGCAAGGTGAAGCGCCTTGGAAAATATGGATATAAGCGATGCTTGAACAAGAGTTTTGGAAAAATAAACGTGTTTATTTAACGGGGCATACTGGATTTAAAGGCGGTTGGTTATCGCTTTACTTGCAAAGTATGGGGGCGATAGTTAAAGGTTATGCATTAACACCTGCAACGATGCCTAATCTATTTACAGAAGCTAAGGTGGCTGACAAAATTGAATCTGAAATAGGAAATATTGCAAACCTCGAACAACTGCAAGCGAGTATGCTTAGTTTTAACCCAGATATTCTTATTCACTTGGCGGCACAGCCACTGGTTAGGCTATCCTATAAAGAGCCGTTAGAAACCTATGAAACCAACGTAATGGGGACGCTTAAAGTACTTGAGTCTGCAAAGCATTGCCCTAATTTAAAATCAATTGTGAGTGTGACTACCGATAAATGTTATGAAAATAAAGAGTGGCATTGGGGATATCGAGAAGATGAAGCATTAGGAGGACATGATCCTTATAGTAGCAGTAAAGCGTGTGCTGAACTGGTGACTTCTGCGTATCGTCGTTCTTTTTTGCAAGAAAAAGGGATAGGTATCGCAACGGCTAGAGCAGGCAATGTTATCGGTGGAGGCGACTGGTCATATGAACGTTTAATCCCTGATATGTTAAAAGCATTTGAAAAAAAACAAGCCGTTATTATCAGAAATCCAAAATCAATCAGACCTTGGCAACATGTATTAGAGCCTTTATCGGGCTATCTGATTTTAGCACAAAGGTTATACGAATCTCCTCAAGAATACGCAGAAGCATGGAATTTTGGCCCCCAAGATGAAGATGCAAAGCCCGTAGACTGGATTCTTGATAAAATGCACATTCCATGGCAATTGGACGGAAATATACAGCCACATGAAGCTGGGTTTTTAAAGCTGGATATTTCAAAAGCGAAAGCAAGGTTAAATTGGCAGCCCATTTGGCATCTTGAGCAAACACTAGAACGTATTATTCAATGGCATCAAGCATGGTTAAATAAAGAAGATATGACTAAGCGTTGCCTAGAAGAAATAGAGCAATACGTAAACGATATGAATAGTAAGTATTAAGGCACCCCCTAGAAATTTTTACCAATTCCCCAACCTTGAGACCAACTATCAATAGCTTGGAATTGTTTCTTAGCTGAAATCTCAATTTTTTGATGGGGTCTCTGAATATTTACTATGAATAAGCGTTAATTATTAGGAGGAAATAATGACACTATCAGTATTAAAAGAAACATTAAAGGTTGATAAAAATCATCAACTACATATAGGTATTCCAGTTGAAATGGGAGAGGAAGTCGAGATTATTGTTTTTCCTAGCACTGGCGTTAAAAATAAACCATCAGATAATATAGATATGGCTCGTGTTTTTGATGAAAGTGGTTTTGCTAAAAATATTTTAAATAGTACAGAAGAGGATTGCTGGAATGACCTTTGATATTAACCCGGGTATGGTTTTTAGTGCTTGGTTCCCATTTAGCGATTTAAGTAAAGAAAAAAAACGCCCGGTACTTGCGTTGTCAGAAATCGATGAGAATGGCGATGTGCGAGTGGCTTTTATTACAAAAGCACCCGTAGGTAAAAAGCAAGGATTTGCATTACAAGCGACAGATTTCGAAACTAAACCATTAAAGCATCAAAGTTACCTCAGAGTAGATAAAACATTTAATCTTAATATTAGTCGCATTGAAAAACCCGTTGCTCAATTAAGCGAAAAAACGTACGAAAAAGTTTTACGTAAACTAATTACTTTAGATATCCCTAATTTAGCGAAAGTAAAATATAAAGATAAACCTTTTATCCCAAATAAGTCAGTTATTCCACCATCAGGAAAAGTGATGGGCGAGACCGAACTGCAATATATGGTTGAAGCTTCTTTAGATGGCTGGTTAACTACGGGGCGATTCAATGAGCAATTTGAAAAAGAATTAGCCGAATTTATTGGCGTGAAGAGCCTTATTACAGTGAACTCTGGATCATCAGCCAACTTAATCGCATTTAATACCCTAACATCGCCAAAATTAGGCAAAAAATCGATCCAAAAAGGCGATGAAGTCATTGCTGTTGCTGCAGGTTTTCCGACTACAGTCAACCCTATTGTTCAATTTGGTGCCATCCCCGTATTTGTTGATGTCGACTTAAAAACACACAATATCAATGCGGATCTTATCGAAGTAGCCATTACACCAAAAACTAAAGCAATTATGCTTGCGCACACTTTAGGGAACCCCTTTAATCTTGGTAAAGTGAAAGCCCTTTGTGAAAAACACAATTTATGGTTGATTGAAGATTGTTGTGATGCACTCGGCGCAAAATATGATGGAAAAATGGTCGGTACCTGGGGAGATATTGCCACCTTAAGCTTTTACCCTGCTCACCATATTACAATGGGTGAGGGAGGTGCAGTGTTTAGCAATAATAGAAGGCTAATGACTATTGCTGAGTCATTTCGCGATTGGGGACGTGACTGTTATTGTAATCCAGGTTGTGATAATACCTGCGGCACACGCTTTAATAAACAATTAGGGTCATTACCCAAAGGCTACGATCATAAATACACCTACTCGCATTTGGGGTTTAACTTAAAAATAAGTGATATGCAGGCGGCGTGTGGTGTTGCGCAATTAAAACGAGCACCAGAATTCATCAAGAAACGTAATGAAAATTTCGACTACTTAAAAAATAGATTGTCTACGCTCACAGATTTTATTGAGTTTACAGAGGCGACAGAAAACTCAACCCCCTCATGGTTTGGGTTTCCTATTACAATAAAAGCATCATCGGGTGTGAGCCGAGTGGAACTGACTAAATACTTAGATCAAAATAAAATCGGCACACGTCTTTTGTTTGCAGGAAACTTAACTCGCCAACCTTATTTTAAACATGTAGAGTATCGGATCTCAGGTGAATTGACTAACACTGATATAACGATGAATAGCACTTTATGGCTAGGCATATTCCCCGCACTAGGTAAAGAACAGCTTGACTTTATTGCTGAGAAATTAGAAGAATTTTTTGGTGTTAATTTTTAATAGGTATACAGAGATGGAACTTTTAAAGTTAGAAAAAATAAATGATTTAATTATAGAGCTTCGTGATCAACGAGTTTTAATTGATAGTGATGTGGCTGAATTATATAGCGTTGAAACAAAAGAAATTAATCAAGCTGTCTCTAATAATCCAGAAAAGTTTCCAAATGGATATGTGTTTGAGCTAACAAAAGAAGAAAAAATAGAGGTGGTCAAAAATATTGACCACCTCGGAAAAATAAAATTCTCACCTTACTTACCTAAAGACTTTATTGAAAAAGGCTTATATGATAGCAACCATTCATAAAAGTGAAAAGGCTAAACAAACAACATGATCAAGCATGGAAACATTTTCTATTGTCGAGAGCTATCACGTACTGTCAAAGAACTTTTAACAATAGAAGATAAGAGCGATCAGAAAAGTTTAATGCAACGTAGTGGAGAGCTAATAGCCGAAATACTCGATGATGATTTACAAACCAGTGAAGCTGAAACAACTATCGAATTAAATTTTGCTGTTTTAAAGTTTAAACATACCGTTAAAAAGAAGCAGTGATGAAAACGATATTGCTCACAGGAGCAACAGGGTTTTTAGGAAGTTATTTTCTTGAAATTAGATGTTTTTTTTGGGTAAAAGGTTCCGTTAAATGAAAGCATCAGATGCGGTGGCTAAAGTATTAGCTAAAAATAATGTGACGCATGGTTTTGAATTAATTGGCGGAATGATTGCTCATTTAGTTGACAGTATTAATGAATTAGGAGAGACAAAACTAGTTTCTATGCACCATGAACAGGGTGCTGCTTTTGCAGCTGAGGGGATTTCAAGAGCAACTAATCATCAAAATATAGGTGTTGCTTTAGGGACAAGCGGGCCAGGAGCAACTAACTTAATAACAGGAATTGCTGATTGTTGGCTAGATAGTCACCCTTGTTTATTCTTAACAGGACAAGTTAATACTTACGAGTTAAAGGGGCGTAAGTCAATAAGGCAGCAAGGATTTCAAGAGCTAGATATTGTTTCTATCGTTCAAAGTATAACTAAATATGCGTATCAGGTAAGTACAGTGGAAGACTTAATTCCTTGCTTGCAAAAAGCCATCAATATAGCGAAAGATGGTCGCCCTGGTCCTGTCTTATTAGATATTCCTATGGACTTACAAGGAGCTGATATAGATGAATGTGTATTAAGCTATTTAGAATTGATAGAAGAAAATAGAAGAAAAATATCTTCTGATATTGTCGATATTGATGTTGTTATTAATGCCCTGAAAATATCAAAAAAACCACTTTTTTTAATTGGCGGGGGGGCTGTGAATTCAACCTCTTTCAGTCGTTGGTTAGATTGCTTATTAAAAAATTCATTACCTTATGTTGCTAGTCTTAAAGGGAGTGAAAAAACAATAGCAACTAAGTTTTATCATGGTTTAATTGGCGCTTATGGCACACGCACTGCTAATACAGCTATTCAAAACTGTGATTTACTCATTGTTGTTGGTAGTCGAATGGATGTACGTCAAACAGGATCTAATATAAAAAGCTTCGCAAATAATGCGAAAGTAATTCAGATAGATATAGATGTGGCTCAATTAAATAACCGAGTCGTGTGTGATAGTGCATTGCAATTGGATAGCGAGTCTTTTTTTAATAGTTTTTTACAGGCCTGTATTGATATAAAAAATGAATGGACTGTTTGGAATAGTTCTTTATGTGAGTACGCTTCAAAAATATTGATTGATGAATATTTAGACTGGTCGATCAGTCCATTTAGTTTATGTAATGAATTAAATAAATATTTTCATAGAACAAAAGCGCACTATGTTGCTGATGTAGGCAATAATCAAATGTGGGCAGCTCACACGATTAGGTTAGGTCATGGTCAGGCAATTCATCATTCAGGTGGTTTGGGCGCTATGGGGTTTGCTATACCCACCTCAATTGGTATTCAATATGCGACAAAAGAGCCCGTTATTGTCATTACTGGGGATGGAGGAGCGCAATTAAATATTCAAGAATTAGATATTATGGCAAGAGAGCGACTTCCTATTTTAGTTATAGTCGTAAATAACTTTTCTCTCGGTATGGTTAAGGGCTTTCAGGATTTATATTTTGAAGGTCGTAATTCGTCAACGTATTGGAAAGGCTATTCATCTAAATATAAGCATATTGCAGAAGCCTATAATTTAGAAGCACACCTAGTTGAAAATCTATCGTCTTTTTCAGAAAAAATTGAAAGCTTTAAAAACAACCCTAGGCCCTGCCTGATAGAATTGATTATGGCAGATGCACAAGAATGTCGGCCTAGATTAGAGTTTGGTAACCCAATTGATCAGCAAATGCCATTAAGGGACATTGAGTTTAAAGCATGAAAATAGCTATTTTAGGAGCGACAAGCCAAATTGCAAAAGATTTAATTGAGGCTTTTGCAAAAAAAACTGATTATGAATGTACATTATTTGCCCGTAACCCTAGTATTGTCATTGAATGGTTAAAAAAAGTAAATATACAACAGCTTTATCAAGCATTGGATTACTCCTATTTTAATACTGATCATCATTATGATGTGATTCTTAATTTTGTTGGAGTAGGGAACCCTGCCCAAGCACAGGAGATGGGCAGTAAAATTTTTGATGTCACCTATAAATATGACATGATGGCATTAGATTATTTAAAGGTACATTCGGAAACAAAATACATTTTTTTAAGTAGTGGTGCTGTATATGGCGGTAACTTTGAACAACCTGTTACCAGTGAAAGCGTTGCCGTTATTCCTATCAATAATTTGAACGTAACTGATTGGTATGCAATAGCCAAACTTTATGCTGAAGCTCGGCATAGAGCTTTGCCTGAATTATCAATTGTAGATATTAGAGTGTTTAATTATTTTAGCCATACACAAGATATGAATGCACGGTATTTTATTACCGATATTGTGAGGGCTATTCGTGATAATACAATATTAATAAGTTCTGTTGATTATATCGTTCGAGATTTCTTACACCCATCTGATTTTTACCAATTAATTTATGTACTTATTTTTTGGGGGGGGGCAAATACAGCTATCGATTGTTACAGTTTGATGCCAATTGATAAGCCTCGCCTATTAGCTGCAATGAAGGAAATGTTTGAATTGCGTTATGAAGTTACAGAAACATTTGATAGTGTTGGAGCAACTGGGCATAAACCATATTATTATTCGTTAAATACTCATGCGGCCTACTTTGGTTATAAGCCTACTTTGACCTCTTTAGAAGGACTTACACGAGAAATAAAATTTATTTTGGAAAAGTAGACATAAAATAATGAAGGAGAATTTTTTTGATAGTTTTAACTGGAGCTACAGGTTTTTTAGGAAGTAACTTATTAGGTAAGATGCTTGACGAGGGGTGTGAGGTTGCGGCAGTCATACGAACGAACTCGAATCTTTCTAGAATTGGGAAATGGAAAAATCATAAAAATGTTAAGTTTTATAATGTTGAAAATGAAGATCCACGTTTAATTTTTGAAGAAAATAAGATTGATGTAATTGTTCATACTGCAACAGAGTATGGACGAAGAGATGGATCCGTTTCCAATATATTGCAGTCAAATTTAATACTTCCAATTCGTTTGATAGAGTTAGGTATAGAATACAAAACAATATGTTTTATAAATACAGATTCCTATTTTAATAAAGGGGGAGGATCATACTCTAATCTATTGAATTATTCACTATCAAAGAAAAGCCTTTTAGTTTGGCTTAAACAGCTATCACATAAAATCAAAATTGTGAATATTTCATTAGAGCACATGTATGGTCCATGGGATAGTAGATCAAAATTTGTTGAAAATCTAATTCAGGAAATTGCATTGGAGCATACTCCGCGAGTACATCTTACTCATGGGCATCAAAAACGAGATTTTATTTATGTTGATGATGTTTCAGATGCATTTATAAAATTGATTGAATATGGCTGTACTTATGAATTTACTTTTAAGAGCTTTGAAGTTGGTACAGGAATGAGCGTTCAATTATGTGATTTTACTCAGAAAATTAAAAGTCTTTCACATAGTGAGTCCATCCTTGGTTTTGGTGATATTGCATATCGTAGCGATGAAATTATGGACTCGAAGGCAGATATTAGTGGGTTAACGGAATTAGGGTGGATCCCGAAAATTGATGTGACAGAAGGGTTATCTCGAATACTTAAGTGTTACGGAGTAGTTATTCGTGATACTCAGTAATATTAACAATCATGAAAAGCATGAATTCCTCGCAGATATAACTTTATGCAACATAAAAACACTCAATCTTTTACTCAGCTTATCAGAAGGCTTTGGACACAGCTAGCATCTAATAGACGGAGGCAATTCGGATTATTACTCTTATTAATGATTATATCAGCATTTTCAGAAGCTATTAGTATTGGAGCAGTGCTGCCTTTTATTGGTGTTTTGACCGCGCCTAGTCGAATATTTGAGCATTCAATTGCTCAGCCTTTTATTCATGCTTTAGAAATTACCTCTGCTGATCAACTTATTCTTCCTTTAGCTGTATTATTCGGTGTTACTGCTCTTCTTGCCGGCGGGTTGCGTTTATTATTTCTCTGGCTGTCGGTACGTTTGACATTTGCAGTTGGTGTTGATTTAAGTTCAGAGATATATCGCCGCACCTTGTATCAACCATATGATGTGCATATCAAACGCAATAGTAGTGAAGTTATTAGTAGTATTACAGCTAAGATTGGGCAATCTATCTTTTATATAATAATGCCATTATTGACCCTTATTAGTGCAACTATTATGTTTATTGCCATAAGTGTCGCTATTGTATTTATGACTCCCACCATAGTTCTAGGAGCTTTTAGCGGTATTGGGCTTCTTTATATTATTATTATCAGGGGGACTCGGAAACACCTGAATAGCGATAGTCAAAAGATTTCTGATGAATCTAATCAAGTAATTAAGTGCCTTCAAGAAGGACTAGGAGGGGTAAGAGATATTTTGATTGATGGGACTCAAGAAACATTCTGCGCTAGTTATAAAAAGTCAGAGCGAATTTTGCGCCGGGCTCAAGGTAATAACCAAATTATTAGCCAAGGCCCCCGTTATATTATGGAAGCATTAGCTATGGTTTTAATGGCTATACTCGCTTTTTGGTTTTCTCAGCAACTAGGAGGAATAGAAACGGCCGTTCCTATACTAGCCACAATGGCACTAGGTATGCAACGGTTATTACCTGCTTTACAGCAAATATATGCGGCATGGTCTAATATAAGAGGTTATCTGTCATCACTGCAGGATTCGTTAGATATGTTAGACCAACCCTTGCCTGATTTTAGTAGAAAAACTGATGTTAAGGAGCTAAACTTTCAATCTTCAATTAGATTGAAAGATATATCATTTAGATATGCTCCGAAAACAACTCAGGTACTAAATAATGTTAACTTAATTATAGATAAAGGTAGTCGTATTGGTTTTGTAGGTGAAACGGGTAGTGGAAAAAGTACTTTGCTAGATATTATTATGGGGTTACTCCAGCCTAGCGAGGGTATTATTGAAATTGATGGCTTACCAGTTACAAGCAAAAATCAGCATAGATGGCAGTCGCATATCGCGCACGTTCCGCAAGTTATTTTTCTTGCAGATGCTAGTATTGAAGAAAATATAGCCTTCGGAATAGAAAAAAAACAAATTGACCACGCATTGGTTAGACAAGCTGCACAACAAGCACAAATAGCAGAAACTATTGAAGCATGGCCTAAAAAATATAAAACCTCAGTAGGTGAGCAAGGTGTTCAATTATCAGGAGGGCAGCGCCAGCGTATTGGTATCGCACGCGCTCTTTACAAACAGGCAGATGTAATTATTTTTGATGAAGCAACGAGTGCGTTAGATATTAGTACAGAAGAGTCAGTCATTCAGGCTATCGAAAGCTTAAATGATGAATTGACAATTTTAATTATTGCTCATCGGCTGACAACTTTAAGAAGCTGTGACGAAATAATAGAGTTACGGAATGGTAGTGTTTTTAAAAAAGAGATACCTGTAAATGAATGATATTACATTAAGTATTTGTATTCCTACATATAACCGTGCAAAAATTGTGCATGAGATAGTATTAAATGTTTTATTGTGTTTCGATCCAGATATAGAGGTTATTATTTTAGATAATGGTTCAACAGACGATACGTTAAGTCGGTTACGATCAATTAAAGATGAAAGGTTAGTTATTTACAGTAATGAAGAAAATAAGGGGGGGTTATATAATGTTGTTAATGTTATTGATAAAGCGAAAGGTCAGTACCTTATGTTTTCAACTGATAAAGATCAAATTGATTATCGTAAAATAAATGAATTTAAATTATTTCTTTTACAGCATCCTAACTTAGCATCCGGATATTGTGAGTTTCATTCAACATCTATAATTAAATATGAAATATTTCACCGAGGATATGATGCTATAAAAAATATAGCATATAAAGGACGACATCCTACTGGGTATTTCTTCAAAAATAGACTATTAAAAAGCCTTAATCATGTTGAAAGATTTTCTGATTATAACCTGGTAGATATGTTTCCTTTTGAGTTCATTCATGCTGAATTATGTTTATTAGGTAATGGTGCTATTTATCATGAGCCTATAGTTAAGCTAGAACCTGAAGAAATGGCAGCTAAGCACAAATCATACAATGCAAAAGGAACATCTTCGAAAGCTTTTTTTTCACCTACATCAAGACTGAAGATGGCTATAAATTACACAAATCATATAGAAACTCTCAACCTTAACTTACAAGAAAAGAAAAAGCTGATTATAGGTGTATTCATTCAGCAGTTAATTGCTGCGACAGTGGGGTATAAGTCGATACTTAAAAATGAAAGTATCTGCGCTCATTACCATATGAAATGCAAGGATTTAAGCATAAAAGAATTACTCTATACCGGGTTGAATTTTTATAAAAAATATAGGGTTATAATCATAAATACATGGGGGGGGAGTTTTTTTTCACAAATAGTATTTTCTTTTCAAGTTTTATATCAACTTGTTATAAAAATACAAAAAAAAGCATTTAATTACATTAAAAAATAAATTAAATATCTTTAATACTTACAATGATAAAATTAACAATTGGTATTCCAGCGTTTAATAGCTGTAATGAGCTAAAGAAATCTATTGAAATAATTTTAGATCAAATTAAAGCTCTCAAAGAAATTGAAGTTTTAATTTGTGATAATTCATCTGATGACAATACTCAAGTAGTTGTAGAAGGCTATATAAAAAAACATCCAAATATCATTAGATACATAAGACATGAAGTTAATTTAGGGATGGATAGAAATTTTTGGAGTATTATAAAAAATTCAAAAGGAGACTTTGTTCATTTTCTTGGAGATGATGACTATTATATGGAGTATGGTATTGAAAGAATTATGAAGATAATTCAATCTAATACATTAGATGCAATTTTATTAAGTAATAACTACTTAAATACATGTAATGGTCAAATTATTGAAAATAAAGACCCCTATAATGAAGATATTTTATGCGAATCTGGAGATGTTTTTTTCCAAAAAGAAAATTTAAAAACTTTATGTTTATCAAATGTTGTTGTTAAGAGATCGAAATGTATTGAAATTACAGATATTGAAAAATACTTCGGATGTCAGTGGCTTCATATTGCATTATTGATACAAATAATAAAGCCAGAATCAACCTCTTATATATTCAATTTTAAAAAACCAGTAGTTACGGTGAGAATTGGAAATCAGAAATGGCTAGAAAAAGATGGTGCTGTTGTATTTTACTATAAGGCGCTACTAGTATTTTCTGAACTAAAAAAGTCTGGGTATAATCGTAGTATTTTTGAGAATATAAAAATTAAATTTTTACCATTAATATCAGGTGGAAATAATATAAATTTCTATAAAAAATCTATGAATATATTATATTCATTTAAGTTTTTTAGGTTTTATTACAATAAACCTGTGCAGTATATTACTTTTTGTATAAAACTTATTTTCAGGAAGCATAGGCCATTTTTTGAAGGTTGGGATAAGTTAAAATAACAATGTTACATACATACATACATACATACATACATACATACATATGTAAATATTTATTGGATCTACTTTAAATCATCATTTTTCACATAAAAGTATTTAAATTAACTTGGTTACGGTGCTATATTTTCTATATCATTTCTTCAGCCCCTTATTTTACTAACTTTTCCTGAATTACTTCTTTCTTGTAACTCATTGATTATTGATTTTCAGAAAGATCCGGATAAGTATATGCCAAAATACTGAAATATTAAGAATATTTTTTTCAAAAGGGTACAAAAAAATGGCTAAATATTTTATGCGTTACATTACATTATGAAAAATAAATTATTATCAATAGTTATCCCTACATTCAATAGGGCAGAATTTTTAGATTCTAGTTTAGAAATTCACATACCAATTTTAAAGAAATATAATATTGAAATATGTATTTTTGATAATGCATCTACAGATAATACAGAGCAAGTTATTAAAAAATGGATGAAAGAATATAACTATTTAAGTTATCATAGGCATGAAGAAAATGTTGGTGGTATTATTAATTTTGAATATTCGTTAAAACATCCGGAAACTGAATACATATGGTTAATTGGTGATACGTATGAAATACAAGAAAATATGGTTGGCTATGTTTTAGATATCATTAATAACACACCGACTGTTTTGGATGCAATAGTATTAAATTTAGATTATAAAATAGACATACCAACAAAAAACTATAGTGATAAAAACTTATTGTTAAATGATCTTGGAGCATTAATGACTTGTGCTGCAGTTTCTATTTTAAATAAGAACATGATAAACGAAGAAACTCTTAGAAGATATAGAACTGTTTGGTTTACACATACTGCAATAATTTTCGAGTATATAGCAGATAAAGGATTTTTAATTCACTGGGCACAAACAGAGTCAATAATAGGGCTCAAAAATGAAAAATTAAGAAAAACTAATTGGAGTCATACGCCAAAAGCTTTTGAAGTTGGGTGTGAGGATTGGACGAATTTTGTAATGTCTCTTCCGCCTTCATATAAAATTAATAACAAGATGAAATGCATAATGGATTTTGGGGAAGTATCAGGGTTATTTAAACTAAAGAGTCTCTTGAATATGAGAGGGGATGACATTTTGAACTATAGAGTATATAAAGAGTATAAGAACCTAATTCCACTTATTATAAGTTATCATAAATTTTTTATTATGTCTATTTCCGTAACACCTAAATTTATTCCAAGAATGATAAGGTATTTTTATATGTTGTCTAAAAAATTTAAATAATGGTGGTTTATAAAAAACATATAGTAAGCTGATGGTTTATTATATCTATATTAATAAGATCGTCGAATATTCTTATTGGTTAATAATTTTTATATTAAAAGCAACTGATCACTGATAAGTACAGTCAACATAAATAATTAGTTCTGTATAGTGATATATATATATATATATATATACTAAATAATGATTAAATTTTTATTCGCAAGGGTTTTAATTATGAGATATCGATTTATTTCAATTGGAAGTGGACTTATTAGGCGGCTACGAGCACTACTTGTTTATTTATTAAGTGGTGTAAGGTTTAAAAAGGTAGGTGACCATTGTAAATTAAAAGGAAGTAAAATTTATGTTGGAAACCATGTTGGAATAGGTGATTTCTGCTGGATTGAGGCAGTAGAACAGTATAATGGGCAATATTTTTCACCAATTATAAAAATTGGTGAAAAAATAGCAATGAGTGATTTTGTACATATCAGTGCTATTAAGTATATATCTATTGGATCAGGTACCCTTATTGGTAGTAAAGTGTATATTGGCGATCATAGTCATGGGCATTATAAAGACATAAAAATATGTGAGCAGGAAAAAGATATAATACCTTCTCTGAGACCTCTTGCTGATGAAAAAGAGATTATAATTGGTAAAAATTGCTGGATAGGTGATGGAGCTGTAGTCTTGGCAGGAACAGAAATTGGAGACAACTGTGTCATTGGAGCAAATAGTGTTCTGAAAGGTAATTTTCCTGCTAATTCATTAATAGCAGGTGTGCCTGCAAAATTAATAAAAAAGAGGTGATTCTTAGCTCAATGCTTGAAATGTAGAAAGACGGAGTTATATATAAATGTAACAGTTGGGTTAGTTTCCGAGCTTTTGGGTAATATTAAGGTGCAGAACTGAGTTTAGGAAGAAAAAATTAATTTTATGAACAATGAATCTATAACAAAAATTATAGCTATGTATTTTCCTCAACTTCATACGGTTCCAGAAAATGATGAGTGGTGGGGTAAAGGTTTTACTGATTGGGTTAATGTGAAGAATGCAAAGCCACACTCAGATGAGCACCACCAGCCCAGAATACCGCTTAATGGTCATTATGATCAATCTGATACTGAAACCTTACGCGATCAGATTAATATGGCAAAAAAATATAGCGTTTTCGGTTTTTGTCATTATCATTATTGGTTTGATGGTAAGCAACTATTAGAAACACCCACAAATTTGATGCTTGATAATAAAGAGCTAGATTTTCCTTTTTGCCTTTCATGGGCAAATGAAACCTGGTCAAAACGGTGGGATGGCAAAGATCATCATATTTTAATTAAACAAACTCACCCCCCTGAAAAAGAACGGTGGGAGTTGCATTTTAACTATCTAATTAAAGCCTGGACTGATGAACGGGCAATAAAAATTGATGGTAAACCGGTTTTCATTATCTATCGTCCTCATAAAATTCATGATATTGAAGGGATGCTTGATTTCTGGAGAGAAAAAGCCATTGGCCATGGGCTTAAAGGGCTTTATTTTATTGTTCAGAAACAGCACGAGTTTCCTTCTCGTGATTGTCTCAAAGGATTTGATGCTGTATTTCAATTCCAACCTTTTGAGGCAATCTATTCTCCAGATTTAAATAAATCATTGTTACGGCACTCTAAAATCATAAAATATATCAGAGGATTACCTGACTATATTCAAATGCCTCTCCATAAAATAAGATATTTATTACAACAAGTATCACTACAGCACAGCTTAACTTTTTATGAATATGATCAAGTGTGGAGCGAAATAGTCAAAATTCGTAATGAACCAGGCTTAACGACCTATCCAGGAGCTTTTGTTGATTGGGATAATACCGCTCGATATAAAGATCGAGCAACTATATTCCAAGGTGCAACGCCTAAACGCTTTGAGTATTGGTTATCAGAGTTGGTAAAAACAATGCCGGAGCGTAAACTCCCAGAAGATTTTATTTTTATAAATGCCTGGAATGAATGGTCTGAAAGCGCATATCTTGAGCCTGATATACGGAATGAG
>Ga0105350_10000523_pt1 | contig 25563 bp, 18 predicted proteins | sample EN1Hudsemesocosm_FD_83506 | JGI IMG/M metagenome (GOLD analysis project Ga0105350, IMG submission 83506) | Methane-oxidizing microbial communities from mesocosms in the Hudson Canyon - EN1E Hudson Canyon | ecosystem: Environmental > Aquatic > Marine > Cold seeps | place: Hudson Canyon... | reverse complement strand
CCACATCACCACTCAAAGCCAACAATTTCAAGCCGAAATTCTCAGCGGAAAAGCCACAGTATTTGCAGGAAATACTCCTTTCGGTGTACTAGGGACCTGGCCTCTCATCATTTTTTGTATAATTACCTGCCTGACCTTACAGTTTGCGCGCAATACAAAACTCTAATATTCGTTTAAGAGATAGACCTATTTTAGACTCCAACAGGGCTCACTAAATGGAAACTTCAGTGGTACACCGATCTGCAGCCGCAATGAATCAACCTCAATCGTGTTTTAAGCAAGGTTTCTCGTCGCTGAACTTCGCTGTTGCAGAAAATAACTGTTAAAATGGCGGATATTTTCACCAAGTCATAAATCTATAGGCGCACAATGCAAGAGCAATACACTCCTCGCGAAATCGAAATGCAAGCACAGCAATACTGGCAGCAACAAAACAGCTTTGTAGCTAACGTCGATACCAGTAAAGACAAATACTACTGTCTGGCGATGTTCCCCTATCCTAGCGGGAAACTACATATGGGCCACGTGCGAAACTACAGTATCGCCGATGTTATCTCTCGGTATCAGCGTATGCTTGGCAAGAATGTCCTGCAACCGATGGGCTGGGATGCCTTCGGCTTGCCTGCGGAAAATGCGGCGGTGAAAAATAATGAGTCCCCCGCCAGGTGGACCCACGAAAATATCGACTATATGCGCGACCAGCTGAAACAATTAGGTTTCGCCTATGACTGGTCGAAAGAACTCGCCACCTGCAAACCTGATTATTATCGCTGGGAACAATGGTTTTTCACCCGCCTATACGAAAAAGGCCTGGTCTATAAAAAAACCGCTGCGGTCAATTGGTGCCCACAGGACGAAACAGTTTTAGCTAACGAGCAGGTTATCGATGGATGTTGCTGGCGCTGCGATACCCCGGTTGAACGCAAGGAAATACCACAGTGGTTTATTAAAATCACCGAATACGCCGATCAACTTTTAAACGATCTGGACAAACTCGACGGCTGGCCAGAGCAAGTAAAGACCATGCAGAGAAACTGGATTGGACGCAGCGAAGGCGTCGATATGCATTTCGATCTGGAAAACGACGTTGGCGATATCCAGGGCTTCGACGTCTATACCACGCGACCCGACACCTTAATGGGCGCAACCTATGTTTGCGTCGCTGCAGAACATCCAATAAGCCTCGCTCTCGCAGGTGATAATTCAGAATTAAAGTCATTTATTTCTGAATGTAAGACAAGCTCGGTTGCCGAAGCCGATATGGCAACAATGGAAAAGAAAGGAATTCCGACGGGTATCAATGCAATTCATCCGATTACCGGTAAAAGCATTCCAGTCTGGGTCGCCAATTATGTGTTAATGGATTATGGCTCTGGTGCAGTAATGGCCGTACCTGCTCACGATGAACGTGATTTTGCCTTCGCTAACAAATACTCAATTGACATTGAGCAAGTCATCTCTAGCAATGATAAGAACGATAGTCCTTTTGATGCCAATGCATGGTCTGACTGGTATGCCCGCAAAGGCAACACGACCACTATTAATTCGGGTCAGTTCGACGGCTTAAATTTTGAGGACGCCTTTCAAGCCATTGCAAACGAACTGGAAAAAAACAACAAGGGAAAGAAAACCACGAATTACCGGCTACGAGACTGGGGGGTTTCCCGCCAGCGATATTGGGGCGCACCAATTCCTATATTTAATCTACCCGACGGCGGAGAAATTGCCGTTCCCGCGGACCGCCTACCCATATTATTACCCGAAGATGTTGAAATGGATGGCGTCACATCACCCATTAAAAATGATCCTGACTGGAAAAAAGACCAACACGGTGGCGTCAGCGTTGAACGAGAAACAGACACCTTCGATACTTTCATGGAATCTTCCTGGTACTACGCAAGATTTACCAGCGCCGACTATAGCGAAGGCATGCTGGATCCAGATGCAGCGAATTACTGGCTACCGGTCGACCAATATGTGGGAGGCATTGAACACGCCATACTGCATTTGTTATACGCACGTTTTTTTCACAAACTGATGCGCGACGAAGGGCTAATCAATTGTGACGAACCCTTCGACCGACTACTTTGTCAGGGCATGGTGTTGAAAGACGGCAGCAAAATGTCCAAATCCAAAGGCAATACTGTTGATCCACAAGAAATGATTCAGCAGTATGGCGCCGACACGGTTAGGCTGTTCATCATGTTTGCCGCACCACCCGAACAATCACTGGAGTGGTCGGACTCTGCGGTAGGCGGTGCACACAAATTTCTAAATCGATTATGGGCGCGTGCCTATACTCATTTGCAGGAACCCAATGTACCGACGTTAGACGTGACAAAGCTGTCGGACGGCCAGCTTCAGTTACGTCGCAGAACACATGAAACCATCGCCAAGATAAGCGATGACTTCGATCGACGCCTCACTTTCAACACCGCTATCGCTGCAATCATGGAACTGACTAATGACATTGCAAAACTAAAAGACCGCGAAGGACAAGGTCTGGCTGTTGAACGCGAAGCACTAGAGGCGATCATAAAAATGTTGTCGCCTATCGCACCGCATTACTGCCATCACGTATGGAAATCCTTTGGCAATAAGCGCGCAATTATTGACGAGCCCTGGCCGGAAGTGGACAAACAAGCGCTCCGCAGAAGCTCTCTGGAGATGGTCATACAAATCAATGGAAAAGTTCGCGCAAAAATCGAAGTTGCGGCCGATGCCAGTGATGAAACTGTGTTATCTCAAGCTTTTGAAAATGCTAATGTCATGAAATTTATTGAAGGCAAAGAAATAAAAATGCAAAAAGTCATACCGGGAAAACTAGTGACCATCGCAGTAAAATAAAATCAGTGGGGAGGTTTTTTTGAAACGTCCCCACTGATTACAAAAAAACCGGACGACATCTACCACTTCTAACCAGGAAATTTAATGTCTAGATACATTAATGGATTTTCCATTCTGCTCGCACTAATAGTCACGTCGACACTAGGCGCATGCGGATTTCAACTACGCGGAACCACGGCTCTCCCCGAAGGAACCGAACCGGTATACCTTGATGGTGCCACTGGACAGTTAGGGGTTGAACTTCGCAATCTACTGAATGCATCGGGCGTCCAACTCAGCGAGAATTTCGGCGACGCCAACTCTCACCTTTTGATCAAAAAGCGCAAGTCGGATAAACGTGCTGCAGCTTTAGGTGAAGGAGCCAGGGTCATCGAATACCAACTAATTGAATCCTTGTCGTTTGAGCTACGAGATATTGAGGGTGTAATTTTATTTAACCCAAGCCGTTTGACCGAGCGGAAAATCATGAACAACGATCCCAACAAAGTTGCCAGCACAAGTGCAGAAGAAGCATTATTAAGGCGAGAAATGTTGCAAAATTTGGCCGCAAAAATAACCCGCCAATTACGCGCATTCAAAACGACCACTGCACTTGATAACACCACATCAGTAACTGCGGCAAACGAATCCATTAATTAGTCACGCCTAACAACAACTACCTAACAGGTCTTTATCAATAATGCGCCTTCGCCCCGATCAACTAACTCAAAACTTAGTCAAGGGATTACTTCCAGTCTACATTGTGAGTGGCGATGAACCCTTGCTGGTTCAGGAATGCAGTGACGCAATTCGCTTAAGTTGCAGGCAGCAGGGCTTTAGTCGCGAAGTTCTTCAAGTCGATGCGAGCTTTGATTGGAACGAATTATTAAACTGCGCAAACGCCATGTCATTATTTGCTGAACGCAAGTTAATCGAACTACGAATGCCTACTGGAAAGCCTGGAAAAGTTGGCAGCGAAGCGATCTCCGAATACATTAATAATGCATCAACCGACAACGTCCTATTAGTAACGAGTAATAAAGTTGAAAGCACTGCAACTCGCAGCAAGTGGTACAAAAGTATTGAGTCAGCCGGAGCAAGTATTCAAGTCTGGCCAATTTCTGCAAAAGAACTACCGCAATGGATCGGCCGTCGGCTCCAGCTGGCAGGATTAAAAGCGAGTCCCGATGCCATAGAAATGCTGTCTGAGCGGATTGAAGGTAATCTCTTAGCAGCCGTGCAAGAAATAGAGAAATTGAAGTTACTGGCACTGACAGATATTATCGATATCGAAACAATAGCTAGCGCCGTCGCTAGCAGTGCGCGCTACGATGTTTTTGGACTAGCAGATCGCGCACTGGAAGGGGACGCCAGAGGAAGTATTAGAATGCTCCAGGGCCTTCGAGCTGAGGGCACCGAACTAACTTTTATATTATGGGCTTTAAGTAAAGAACTAAGAACGTTACTGCAATGTAAAACATTGGTCGACCAAGGGGAAAATATTGATCGCGCCTTACAAAACGCCCGGGTTTGGGACAAACGCAAACCACTTTACAAAAAGGCAATCTCGCGCCTCAGCAGTAAGAAACTTCAACAACTAATAAATTTAGCCTCAGATGTGGACCGTTCAATAAAGGGAATAAAGAAAGCTAATAGCTGGGATTTATTAGAGCAGCTTATATTAAAGTTTGCGGGGAAAGAGATTTTTCCAACGGTTTGATAGAAATACTGACAGAGAACCTCGTCAATACCGACACAATCTCATATTCTGTGAAAGAGAGTGCTGTATGATGACGAAAAACATCGTTCACAGTGCATCATACCGATCGAAGATATTCAATTTCAGCAATTCGAATATACTGGAACATATGGTCAATTTTGAACTCAGGAGCAACGAGCCAAGAGACTTGACTACCCTCACTCAAACAATCTCTATCCCCACCGTTTCAAATTGTGTTAATGTTATTCAAATCAACGTGTTCACTAAATTGGAAGTAGTCGACAAGACCGCTCATTTACAGTCGAACAGACATCCGAAAACGCAGTAAAGAGAATCATAAGAGAGTATGAAAAATTATCGCAAAGTCTCTGTTGCAGATTTAACGGTAGGCATGTACGTATCAGAACTAGACCGACCGTGGCTGGAATCTCCTTTTTTGGTGCAAGGTTTGTTTATTGAAACTAATAAGGACATTGCGCAGTTATCGAAACTTTGTGCCTACGTCTACGTAGATGACAAAATTACCCGCGGCCCCGTAAAAACCAATTTAGCCGTAGACCTTGGGGATTCTAACAACAATAATCTAGAAAAGATTTTCGCAGGAAAAAAACTAAAAAAATTCACCGATAGCGTTAGTTGGAAAGAAGAATTCCCCAAAGCTAAAGAAGCTTTAGCGACATTATCAACGTGCTTAGATTCAATATTCTCGCGCAAAGAAAAAGGCGGCGCTCTAGAAATCGTAAAAATTAAGCAGGCTGTCGAACCCATGATAGACTCGGTATCCCGCAACCCTGACGCCTGTATCTGGTTAGCGAGAATGAAACAGGAAGACAATTATATTTACGAACACTCACTCGGAGCATCAATCTGGGCAGTCGCATTAGGAAGGCAATTAGGTTTGCCAAAAAGGGATTTACGCACACTCGCTATCGGTGGCCTGTTATTTGATGTCGGCAAACTAGATCTCGACAGGGAGCTTTTAAAAAGCAATCGGCGCCTCACCGTTGAAGAGTTTGAAACAGTAAAAACTCATGTTCAATTAAGTGTCGACGCGATAAAAGATGGCGGGATGATTAATCAGGATGTTATCGATATGGTCGCTCATCATCATGAACGACACAACGGACAAGGGTATCCACAGGGTTTGTCGGGAGACGCAATACCGGTATTCGCCCGGATTGCCGCAATCGTCGATTGTTATGACGCAATAACGAGCCACCGTTTATATGCTAAAGCGATGCCCCCCTCACTCGCCATTAAAAAGCTTTACGAATGGAAAAATATAGATTTTCAAGAAGAACTGATCGAGGAATTTATACAGGCTATCGGAATTTATCCAGCGGGAACACTGGTTGAATTGTCCTCTGGTGAAGTAGCCATTGTTGTGGCTGAATATCGATCCAGACGGTTGCGCCCGCAACTTATGCTTCTATTAGACGGTGACAAGCAACCGATCGACGATATTTGTTACATTGATCTCTTGGAAAAAACGCATACCGAGGACGGAAAAGTATTGGAAATTGTGAATAGCCTTGAGCCCGACGCCTACGGCATCGATATGACAGCCATTGAGCTGTAAGAGAATTCAATGTGAGCGCACCGGAACCAATACACCGCCACGAATTCCTGAGCTCGCTCAGCCAGTTTATCGAAGCAAGTAAAACCGATACCAGCTCGGTCGGATTGATCCTGGTAGATATCGTCAACTTGCCCCAAATAAACAATCTGCATGGCTACGCGCAAGGAGACAAAACCCTACAGTTTTGTTTCGATCAACTGCTATCAATTAGCCGTATAAACGACACCGTTTACCGTATCGGTAATCATCAATTTGTTTTTATTTTACCGGCCATAAAAACGCCGTCTTTTGTAGCGCTGGCTATGAACAAGGTGGTTAAAGTCTTGCAAGCCGACGTCGCTGGCAATGTCAAAACAGCCGAACTCGACATAAAAATTGGCGTTGCCCTCAACAAATCTGCCGCACTCTCGACTGAAAAAACCCTCTTGGCTGCAGAAACATCTCTAAAGAACGCGAAGGCAAGTAAAGGGCATTTTACAATCGGGAAAACGACGAGCAAGCCAAAACAAACTGACGCTTATGAACACATATTTAGGGAAAAACTAAAAGCCAACGACTTCGAACTTTACTATCAGCCTAAGGTAAACATGCTGACTGGAACAATTGAAAGAGCTGAGGCCCTACTCCGCTGGCAGATACCGGACAAAGGATTTATTTCACCTGAAGTCGCTGTTGATATAGCGGCTAAAATTGGGGAAAGTTTTGCGCTAACCAAATGGGTAATTCACACTGCCGTCCGGCAGATGAAACAATGGGAAAAAGAAGGATATTTAATATCGGTAGCAGTGAACGTTCAAGCTGATCTGGTGCAAAGCCCCGAACTGTTTAATTTAGTTCAAGATTCGCTCGCCATATGGGGCGTAGATAAGAATCGCTTAACCGTCGAAATTACAGAGTCCGCTGTAATCGATGACAAAGAGGCTGGTTTTGATAATTTGTCCAAGCTCAAGGCCTACGGCGTACAACTGTCTATTGATGATTTTGGGACGGGCTATTCATCACTGTCCTACTTTAAACATATTCCCGCGAATGAACTCAAAATTGATCAAAGCTTTGTTCGATACATGCTTGAAAATCGACAAGACCAACAGATAGTTAAAATCATAATCGAAATAGCAAAACTCTTCGAGTTAAAACTGGTTGCGGAGGGTATTGAAGATCAGGAGACCTATGATTACTTAAAGCAACTAGGCTGCGATTACGGACAAGGTTATCACATGGCCAAACCAATGCCCGCCGATGATTTCATCCCCTTTTTGAAAAGACACGAAAAGTAAATTATTCGAAGAGGCCGGCGCTCAGCATGATTGCGCTTAGCCCACTCCTCACTTCACTGTATCAGACCGTTACGAGTCAACTCAACAGGAATACTGTGGTCTTCCGCTTTCCTGTGCATTTGAAAGACCGCAATATCCACCGGGGTTTTTTGCTAAATATTGCTGATGATAGTCCTCAGCATAATAGAAGTCCGAAGCCTCTAGGATTTCTGTCGTTATTGCGTCAAAACCACCTTCCGTCAACGACGCTTGATATTGCTGCTTTGAAAATTCAGCTGCGTTTTGTTGCTCCTCACTAAGCACATAAAGGCCTGAGCGGTACTGGGTCCCTCGATCATTGCCCTGCCGCATGCCCTGACTCGGATTGTGACTCTCCCAAAATACCTTCAGTAATTGCTCGTAATTAACAATCTGAGGATCGAAAACGACCTGAACAACCTCGGTATGCCCCGTCATTCCCGAACAAACTTCTTCGTAGCTGGGATTGGGAGTATAACCGGCGGTATAGCCTACGGCCGTCGAATAGACGCCGTCCACTTGCCAAAGTTTCCGTTCCGCCCCCCAAAAACAACCGAAAGCGAAATAGGCACACTGGAAATTATCAGGAAACGGTCCAGTTAGTGGCGTACCCTTAAGAAAATGCTCATTCGTGATTTCCACAGGAGTATTTCTACCTGCCAACGCTTGATCGGCACTGGGAATCTGCAATTTATTGGTATCCGTTAATCTATCAAAGATGCTCATAAGCTCTATTCCAAAGGTAAAAGTGGGTTAACAGTCAATATCCCAAATAATACTCCATTTAGAGAAAAATGCATTTCTCAAACAATTGAGTTTTCGCATAATATTTCGCGGATGAGCAAAGAAATTGACATACTCAATAATCATAATCAGTATTCACTGGCTCGACACTACAGTTAGTCCGCGCTAGATTATGGATAGAATGCTCTACTCCAGGTAAGCAACGAGTTACTATTAACAAGCTATTTACAAGCCAGTCAAATTCTAATATTGCTGTACTGGCGCTCGAGGAATACTATACCAACAGCGAGGGCGACTCAGACAGGCACTATCCATTTTGCAATTTACGTCTATGAAGCCGGTCTCGATTCGACTCAAACGCCACACTATTTGCGAGTCACTACCTGCCTATTGCCGCTTTTCGGTAACCGGCAACTGCGGTTGACACAGTTGCCGTGTAATATAGTATTTCCCATTGAAAAAAGAAGAAGTGTAACATCGATGACAACGAAACATGTGTCTAATAAGACCAGTAAAAAACAAGAGCTTAGCGAATTTCTTGGCAAGGCTAACCAACTTCCACAGAGACTGGTAGATAGCGTCAATTCTAATGGTAGAATCATTTTTGCTTTGGATGCAACGGCAAGCCGTCAGGCCAGCTGGGACCGCGCATGCCAATTGCAAAGCGAGATGTTCTCAGCAACGGATACAATGGGCGGCATTCAACTTCAACTGTGCTACTACAGAGGGTTCAATGAATTCAATTTTAGTCCCTGGCTGCAAGACAGCAACGCGTTACGTCATTTCATGCATGGAGTTCAATGCCAAGGAGGTCATACGCAATTAGAACAAGTACTTAATCATAGTTTACGAGAACACGCAGATAAAGCCATCCAAGCCCTCATTATCATTACTGATGCAGTCGAAGAAGACGTGGATAGGCTATGCAACAAAGCGGGGCAAATGGGCATAATGAAAATCCCCATCTTTATTTTCCAGGAAGGGTTCGACCCTACGGCACAACGGTGTTTTAAGCAATTAGCTAAAATCAGTAACGGCGCCTACGCAAATTTTAACGATCAAAGCGCAAAACAATTGGCGGATCTTTTGGCTGCGGTAGCAACTTATGCGGCAGGAGGCCATTCAGCATTACAGAAATTAAACTCATCATCCGCGAAACAATTACTTCAACAACTTAGGCCGTGATCGTGATTCGACTAATTCTACTCGCAGCTTTTGTGTCTATTGTTCTTATCCTTCTCCAGCAAATGAAAAATACACCGAAGGAAAAGCTAAAAGGTCTGTACTGGAAATTCATCTTGGGCGGCATGGGTATCGTCTTGGTATTACTGGCGGCGACCGGTCGAATCCACTGGATCGGCGCCATGATTGGAGCCACTCTACCCTTCTTACGACAGGTCGCTCCGCTACTTATACGCTACTTCCCACAAATTCATCAATACCATAAATCTCGATCGCAACAAGCGTCCTCTTCTGGAAATCGGTCGACCTTGACATCTCAAATATTGAGCATGGTATTGGATCATGATAGTAACCGACTCAGCGGAGAGATTATCGACGGCCCTATGAAAGGCAGCCAGCTCGACAGCCTTGAATTGGAACAATTGCTTGGCGTTTTGGATTACTGTTACCAACGGGAACTGGACTCAGCCAAGCTACTGGTCAGCTATCTGGAACATCGCTTTGGCCCGGCTTGGCAGGAGACCTCTTCATCAGTGCCGAAATCGGAACTTGAAATTAACGAAGCGTACGCCATATTAGGGCTAAGCGAAGGAGCAAGCAAAGAGCAGGTCATAAAAGCCCATCGGTCAATGATGCAAAAAGTACACCCGGACCGAGGAGGTAGTGATTATCTGGCAGCGCAAATAAACGAGGCAAAAGATCGAATAATTAATAATCTGACATAGCCCAAAAGCAGGATACACGCTAATATAATGCTAAGATATTCCACATTTTAGAGCCAGACAACATTTTCATGACAAAAGTATTTGTAGTAAGTAACCAATTAGGTCTTTTTTCCAATAAACATAAAGAGTGGATTGACGGACGAGAGACAAAATTACTATTTCGCAGCACTCACAAAGACGAAGCCATTAACCTGGTTTTTGAGCTGAGCTCAAAGGACATTAATTTAAGAGCCGAAGCCATCCCCGTCGAAGTGGACGGAAATAACCAACCGATTGTTGAGGTTACGGCCGCGCCTGTGGAGAATATGGATAACAGCATCGAAATAGATTTCGGATAAATTATAAATTCCTTAGATTTTTGATACCTATGATTGAATACTTAAGGTAAATAACTGATATTAGATCCCTTGAGTTCGATCGAAGCTAAATTAGCATAGATAGAATAGGAATAAATAAAATGAAGTATCCTGAAACTTCGGAAATGGCTGCATCCTACCTCAAACAAGCCGTTCCAAAAATGGTGACTAATTCTATCCCTGCAAATCCAATAAATTATACCCTCTGGTATAATTACGTTTCCAAAAAAAACCCGTCTCTCAACTCGAAACTCGACCATGTTATCGATAGTACGGGAACCTGTAGTCCAGAACAGAGCGAGGAGCTGTATTTCAGCTTTGTGATTGAAGAATATCTCGAAGATCATAACAAATCACTGGAAAACCTTACACTTTTAGCGACTCAATTGCTGGGCCATATGAATACCGCTATTGAGGGGTCCACCTCATTCGACCAGCAACTAGCCGGAAACATAACACGTCTTAGCGAAGTAAAGACCATCGAGAATATTTCTGAGGTTATCTCTGACGTCATGCAAACCACTGAATCTATTAGACTAGCTAACAGTCAGTTCAGCGATAAAATGGAGTCTGCCAACCAAGAAATACTCGCGTTACGACACCAGCTGGAGGAGGTAGAAAAGCAAGTCTATGTCGATAAACTTACCCAACTCTACAATCGCCATGCCTTCGACATTCAATTAAAACAACTTTTGGAAATTGACAATGTAGCGATACATGTCTGCTTGATTATTATGGACATTGATCACTTTAAATCCTTTAACGATGAATATGGCCATATTATTGGTGACAGGGTTTTGGGGCGTGTCGGTGAATTAGTTCAGGATTATTGTCCAGAGCACGCCATAGGCGCTCGCTACGGAGGAGAAGAGTTTGCGATTATCATTAGCAATTCGAGCGAACAAGAATCAGCCGACCTCGCCGAAGGGTTTCGTCAGCGCTTAGAGAAATTACGAATTACGGTTAAGAGTTCGAGCAAAACTTTGGACAATATCACCGCGTCATTTGGCGTCACCCGATTTAAACTGGGTGAATCTACGGAAACCTTTATCGACCGAGCAGACAAAATGCTCTATAAAGCTAAACAAAGTGGTCGCAATCGTGTTGAGGTTGAGTTTTTGAGTCCATAACCCCTAGCTTAATTGAGCAACAGACTAAGCGACTAAATCGACCTATACCTCAAAAAAATGATTCAGAAAACGGCTCCATAACACCAGCCGTCCCGCCAAGCGCAAGAACCAGAAAGTAAACGTCTTACCCGTTATTTAACGCCAGCAATTTCACCCATTTCGGTAACTGCAGGCCACGACAAATAACATTAGGAATCTAACGGAATCAAAGCAATCCACCCAAATAGAAAATGACCCGAGACAAGTCGTTTTCTATTCTAGCGCCGAAAAGCCGAAGCAATCAAAATTGAAAAAATACCGTCACATAGAAGTCGGCATGACAAATTCCCTGTCGAAACGTGGCATCGATCCTGAACTCACCGATCTAGGAACATACACCTCTAGATATATTCTACTTCATCTATTTCGTATTCAACTTCTCCACCTGGCGTGTGGACAACAACAACATCACCCACCTCCTTTGCGATAAGAGCGCGGGCGATAGGCGAAGTAACCGAGATTTTGCCTACCTTAACATTTGCCTCATCTTCACCGACTATTTTGTAGGTTACCGACTGGTCTGTTTCGCAATTAATTATGGTTACCGTCACACCGAAGATAACTTTATCACTAGGCGGGATGGTAGATATATCAATGACCACGCTATCGGATAGCTTTCCCTCTATCTCTTTAACTCGTCCCTCGCAAAATCCCTGTTGCTCTCTCGCCGCATGATATTCCGCATTCTCTTTTAAGTCACCGTGTTCCCTGGCCTCCGCGATCGCTTGTACAATTCGAGGCCGATCCACACTCTTCAATTCATTGAGTTCCTTTCGAAGCGCAGCTTCTCCAGCCACAGTCATTGGCACTCTACTTATGCTCATACAGAAATTCTCCCATGCGCGTCCTGCAATCGGCGGACTTGTAAACTTTTATTTTTACCACTCCGTATCGCTTCACATACTGCATCAGCACCGGCCAAGGTAGTTGTACAGAATACTTTTTTTGCTAAAGCGGTTCGTCGTATTGGCGAAGAAGCAGCTATCGATTTACGACCTTCGGTTGTGTTAACGATCAAATGGATGCCATCGTTCTTCAAAACATCCACAATATTCGGTCGTCCTTCCTGAACCTTCTTTACCAATTCAACACTAAGTCCGGATTCAGTAAGCGTTTTGTGAGTCCCTCGAGTCGCAACCAACTCAAACCCTAACTCAACAAGTTTTTTCCCTACCTCGGAAACCCTCTCTTTATCAGCATCTCTTACGCTGATAAACGCTTTCCCCGACGTCGGCAGTTTGTCGCCAGCACCAAGCTGTGCCTTGGCATAAGCTTCGGGAAAACTATCACCCAAACCCATGACTTCACCGGTAGATTTCATTTCCGGTCCGAGAATAGGATCGACAGCCGGGAATTTGTTGAAGGGAAAGACAGCCTCCTTGACGCTGAAGTAAGGAGGGATATGTTCCTGCGTAAAACCTTGTTCAACAAGCGACGTACCAGCCATACATCGAGCCGCAACTTTTGCCAATGAGGTACCGATGCATTTTGAAACGAAGGGTACAGTGCGAGACGCTCGCGGGTTCACTTCAATGACATAGATCTCACCGTCTTGTTCGGCCAACTGAACGTTCATTAACCCGCAAACACCCAACTCTATCGCCATAGCCTTGACTTGCTCGCGCATTTTGTCTTGCAATTCCATGCTGATCGAATAAGGCGGCAGAGAGCAAGCTGAATCACCGGAGTGTATACCGGCCTGTTCAATATGTTGCATAATTGCGCCAATAACAACCTGATTGCCGTCAGACACGGCATCGACATCCATTTCAACAGCAGCGTTAAGGAAATGATCCAGTAACACGGGAGACTCGTTAGAAGCCTGTACAGCATCCTTCATATAACGAAGCAATTCATCCTCATCATAAACAATCTCCATCGCACGACCACCTAACACATACGAGGGCCTGACAACCAGGGGATAACCGATGGCTTTGGCCGCATCAACAGCTTCTTCGGTTGATCTTACTGTTGTATTAGGTGGCTGCTTCAAACCTAACTTCTGGATCATTTTTTGGAATCGCTCACGATCTTCAGCGCGATCAATTGCCTCGGGTGTTGTCCCAATAATCGGGACTCCGGCCGCCTCCAGATCTCTGGCAAGTTTTAACGGTGTTTGGCCGCCAAATTGAACGATGACGCCTTTCGGTTTTTCCTTATCGACTATTTCAAGAACGTCCTCTAAGGTAACCGGTTCGAAGTACAAGCGATCGGAGGTATCATAATCTGTGGAGACAGTTTCCGGGTTACAGTTCACCATAATCGTTTCATAACCATCTTCACGCATTGCTAGGGCCGCATGAACACAACAATAATCAAATTCTATCCCCTGGCCAATACGGTTAGGGCCGCCACCCAATACCAAAATCTTGTCTCTGTTTGACGTTTTCGCTTCGCATTCTTCCTCATACGTAGAATACATATAAGCTGTACTCGTAGAGAATTCCGCTGCACAAGTGTCGACACGTTTGTAAACGGGCCGGATATCTTTCGACCATCGGTAATCTCGAACAGCCTTCTCTGTTTCGCCTAACAAGACCGCCAGACGCTGGTCGGCAAAACCTTTTTGCTTGAGTCGATATAAATAATCTGCAGGAATCGACGACAAAGTCTTTTCCTTAACATCATTCTCAATTTTAACAATCTCTTCAATTTGAACCAAAAACCAGCGGTCAATTTTAGAACACTCGAAAACCTCTTCGATGCTCATGCCAGCGCGAAAAGCGTCCGCAACGTACCAAATTCTTTCAGGTCCGGGGTTGGTTAGCTCGCCTATCAATATGTCTGACACATCGCTTTGTTCAAGCGAGATTTTATTGTCAAACCCTGAAGCACCAACTTCCAAGCCACGCAACGCTTTTTGAATCGACTCTTGAAACGTTCGACCAATCGCCATCACTTCTCCGACCGACTTCATTTGGGTATGTAGGCGGGAATCAGCTTCGGCGAACTTCTCGAAGGTAAAGCGAGGAACTTTTGTAACGACATAATCGATCGATGGCTCAAATGACGCGGGAGTTGCCCCCCCTGTGATATCATTTTGCAATTCGTCCAAGGTATAACCGATCGCCAATTTTGCTGCAATTTTCGCAATCGGAAAACCCGTTGCTTTTGAAGCTAGCGCCGAGGACCGACTGACACGAGGGTTCATTTCTATAATAACAAGGCGACCCGTGTCTGGGCACTGACCAAATTGTACGTTAGAACCTCCGGTTTCGACTCCGATTTCACGCAAAACCGCCAACGAGGCATCTCGCATGATCTGGTATTCTTTGTCTGTGAGAGTTTGTGCAGGAGCTACCGTTATCGAATCGCCAGTATGAACACCCATTGGATCAAAATTTTCGATCGAACAAACTATAATGCAGTTGTCATTTTTGTCCCGTACAACTTCCATTTCGTATTCTTTCCAACCGATCAAGGACTCATCAATAAGCAGCTCTTTGGTCGGAGATAGATCCAGACCCCGTTCGCAAATTTCAATAAATTCTTCTTTGTTATAGGCGATTCCACCTCCGGATCCACCCATAGTAAATGAAGGCCGTATAATGGAAGGAAAGCCCAATTGCCCCTGTACTTGCAAAGCCTCTTCAAGACTGTGCGCGATGGCTGAGCGAGGCGTGTCTAAGCCTATCCGCTTCATTGCCTTGTCAAACAAATCCCGATCTTCGGCCTTGTCGATAGACTCTTTAGTCGCTCCGATCATTTCCACACCATGTTCTTGGAGGACTCCGTGCCTATCCAAATCAAGCGCGCAGTTTAAAGCCGTCTGTCCGCCCATGGTCGGTAAAACCGCATCGGGTTTCTCTACTTCAATAATTTTAGCAACTGTTTTCCATTCTACAGGTTCGATGTAAGTGGCATCCGCCATCTCTGGGTCGGTCATGATTGTTGCAGGGTTTGAATTAACCAGAATTACACGAAAACCCTCTTCCCGTAACGCTTTACAAGCCTGAGCTCCGGAGTAATCAAATTCACAAGCCTGACCAATGACGATAGGGCCTGCACCGAGGATTAGAATAGATTTTATATCAGTTCTTTTTGGCATGAAGATTTAACTCAAATAGTATAATGTCATTTTCTATGAACAGGCACACACCGAGCGTTGCCTCGTCAGTTGCCATCGACGCCCGCCGAACCATGCAACTACCTAACATCCTTTGCCGTACTTTTAAAAACTGGACTAGCTCGATCGAGCCTTAATCAAGTCAATAAAGTGATCAAACAACGGCGCTGCATCATGTGGGCCGGGACTCGCTTCGGGGTGCCCCTGAAAACTAAACGCGGGCTTATCCGTTCGATGAATACCCTGCAGGGAACCATCAAACAAAGACTTATGCGTCACAACCAAATTATCAGGTAGTGTCGCTTCATCGGCCGCAAAACCATGATTTTGGCTGGTAATTAGAACAGTATCGTCGACAATATTTTTTACCGGGTGGTTTGCGCCGTGATGACCAAACTTCATTTTGACCGTCTTGGCTCCAGACGCTAACGCCAATAACTGATGACCTAAACAAATACCAAATACCGGTATGTTTGTCTCGAGTATTTTTTGAATGGCCTCGATCGCATAGGTACAGGGTTCAGGATCACCCGGACCGTTGGAAAGAAAAACACCGTCGGGCTGCAACGCCAACACAGTGTCCGCCGTTGTTTCTGCCGGCACTACGGTTAACTTACAACCGCGATCGACCAGCATTCTCAATATATTGCGTTTAACACCAAAGTCATAGGCGACAACATGATAGAGGCATTCGTCATCGGCATATTGCTTATAACTTTCGCCCGTTTGTTTGTCGTAAGGTAAGGCCCAAGAACCTTGCTGCCAGTTATAGGATTTTTTGGTGCTGACTACTTTGGCTAGATCCATGCCTTTTAGTCCCGCAAAACCTTTGGCTAAGGCCAGAGCCTTTGTTTCGTCAATGTCACTTCCAGACATTAAGCAGCCATTTTGCGCCCCTTGATCGCGCAAAATTCGGGTCAAGCGACGTGTATCTATCTCTGCAATACCCAATATGTTTCGCCGTTTCAGATAATCTTCAAGATTTTCTTCGTTGCGAAAATTACTGGCCAATAATGGTAAATCACGAATCACCAAGCCCGCAGACCAGACGTGGTCCGCTTCGTCGTCTTCCGAGTTCGTTCCCGTATTGCCAATATGAGGGTAAGTCAGCGTAATAATCTGTCTTGCATAGGAGGGATCGGTGAGAATTTCCTGGTAACCGGTCATGGCGGTATTAAATACCACTTCACCGACGGAATGCCCAGTGGCACCGATCGCTATTCCTTTGAAAATACTACCGTTTTCAAGGGCGAGTATGGCTGGTACCGTCAAACAAACCTCCTAGATATCAAATAGATGGGTGATCCGCATCGCTGCGGCGATTACATGTTGGAATTGAACTTTCGACGCGCTATCAAGGCATGCAAGCTAAGATAAGTGTACTTTATACCGACAGAAAAACGCCTTTTCAAAAAATGCACAAAGCGCTCGTCAATCTGTAAAAAAGCGAGATGAAGAAACTCTTCACCTCGCTTTCCCGTCAATTCTCGTCACCGGCTTCAACCAGTCAAATCTAGGCGCGTATCTTACGCAAACCTGGCTGTTTTGTCCATATAAATGACAGACAGAAGCCATCAAAGTACGCCTGATATTCGAAATTATTCATTTCACTCGACTCGATGCCAGCCACCAATGATGGAGACGGATATAATTAGGGACCGCATTGGAAGATGCTGTCTTTTTAAAAATGCTCGGAAGCCCGGACAAATCTGATTTCAAAATCGATACTTTTGACGATAGGGGAAAACGTCTTGAAATTTCCCACGGCTAATTTCTTTTTGTAGATCTTTCCAAAATTCGACCCGGTACAGATCTCCATGCAATGTACTGAACGCCTTCCTAGCGCGCTTATTACCGGTAAAAAACAAACTGAATTCTTCGGGAAAGACGTCGTTCGGCTTTACGTCATACCAGGGCTGACTCGCCATTTCTTGCTCTTCGGTTACAGCTTTGGGAAGCGTCCGGAAGTTACACTCCAGCAGCGGGGAGATTTCATCATAATCGTAAAACACCACCCGTTTATGGCGAGTCACGCCAAAGTTTTTCAACAGCATATCGCCGGGAAATATATTAGCTCCTGCAAGCTGCTTTATGGCGTTGCCGTACTCTTCCATAACACTGAATAATTGTGCGTCGGTGGCATCCTTCAGGTACAAATTGAGCGGAGTCATACGCCGTTCGACGTACACGTGTTTTAGAATTAATGCATTGCCCTTCTCCTCCAGCAATGAAGGCACTTCTTTTTTCAATTCATTGACCAACTCAACAGGGAAGCGTCGCCGATCGAACGCCAAGTTACTAAATTCTTGAGTTTCTGCCATTCGTCCAGCGCGATCCCAACGCTTCACAAGTTTATACTTACCCTTTACCTCTTCTCGCGTCATATCCTTTGGCGGGGTAAACCGGTCTTTAATGACCTTATAAACATAATCGAAGGAGGGCAGTGTAAACACCAGCATGACCATGCCTTTAATCCCCGGCGCGATCGCGTACTGGTCATTTGATTTTACGGTATGGGCGACAGCACTGCGATAAAATACGGTTTTTCCGTGTTTCCCGAACCCTATCGCGCTGTAGAGCTCAAAGGGCTCTTTGTGCGGCATGATACTGTGGAGAAAATCGACATACTGAGAAGGAACTGACGCATCAACCATGAAGTAGCTGCGGGTAAAACTAAACAACTTACTGACTTCGTCCGCTGAAAAGAGCACGGTATCTACATAAACGGCGCCTTTTTCGTTATTCATAAACGGTAATACAAAAGGCAGATACCGACCGCTTAATACAAATCTCCCGACAAGATAAGCCGCCTTATTTCGATAGAACAAGGAATCCAAAACCTCTACCCTTTCGCAAGCGCTCTCGCCAACGTTTGATTCGAAAATGGGCCTTATTCGATCGAGGACCCTATCTACATCCCGATCCAAATCTTCGAAAGGAATATTAAATTGAGTATCGACCAGGACGTCTCGTATACAGACGGAAACTGTTTCGGTAAAGGAATATTCTTTAAAAATAACCTTGTCATTCAAATTCTTAGGCAACAAATCGGGCACAAAAACAAAAGCATGCAGATCCCGGATCTTTTCGTGGCCGAACACATAACAATACATGGAATTAAAAAAGGTCTGGGCAATCTCAAAATTACTATGAGTTTCTATAAGAACCGCGTATTCCGTTTTAGCATCTCGCCACAAAGATCGATCTAACAACATCTCACCGACAATCTCATCGGCAAATTTTGCTGCAGAGCTTATTTTTTTCTTATACATTTCCAGCCGATTGCTCATCACTTCGTGAACTAACTGCCAATCGGCGTTCTCAAATCGGGCCTGCCCGCCCAAAGTGAGATTTTGAAAATCGCCAAAAAAAGCATCGAAACCGTTTAGAATGATTTTAGCCAGTCGCGAAGCATTACTCATTCCCATCGAACCCTCCACCTCAAAGCCGCATCACAGACTAACAACAACCCCGCCTTCACGAAGCAAATACAAACAACCCGCACTATCTAACCCAAACTAATGCTATTTAAGCAGCGACTCAGTGGATACGATAACTCCTGTGCCATCGGCATAAATGAAGTCCCCAGGGCATATTCTCAAGCCAGCGACATCCACCGGAACATTGACCTTGCCCTCCCCAAGCTTTTCAGTTTTCCGAGGTATCGAACCTAGCGCCATAACACCGATCGGCATCGCCTCTATCTCCTCCACATCGCGGAGGTATCCATAAATAATAATCCCTTGCCAGTTATTATTGAGGGCATGAGAAACCAGCTGGTCCCCCAACAGGGAACGCCTTGGTGAAGCCCCACCGTCGACGAACAGCACCTTGTTTTCCCCGGGCGTGCGCACCATTTCACCCACCTTGGAATTATCCTCAAAACATTTAACAGTCACCACCTCACCGCCAAATTGGCGAACACCGCCATAATGCCTAAAAATGGGCTCTGCCACTCGAACTGCATCACCATACTCATCACATAAATCGGGCGTTGAAATCATCATTTCTTGTTTCCATTCATACCGAGCTGCCGTGCAGACGGTTATATTTATAAATTGGGGATAGCCAATACTCGACAAAACATTTTGTCACTCCGACGTTATACTCAATGCGGAGATACAAGCACTCTTCCGGAGTTACAAACTATCGCCAACAGGACAGGTACACGATACCCCCTGCAGCTCGGGACGACAGATATCATACATCGCTTAGTGACGATCTGAAATATCAAATAAGGCATCGCAAGCGATTTTAAACAAAGGACTGCTACAGCCGCTTCTAGCAGCGAGTATTTTTCTTTGGCGAATATTTTGATACGTATTGCTGACGTGCTGGACCCCGGAGAGTCGCACCTTTCGTCGTACGGCTGAGACAAGACGCAAAGCGTGCAAGAAAAAAGTCGATAGGCGACACAGACCGCCATCCAGAAAGTACCAACGAAAAAAGGCGGCCGAAGCCGCCTTTTTTTCAAACTAAAGTGTTTCTAATTACAAACCTATTCTTAACCGAATTGATTCATAGTATTGTCTTTACCAGAAGCCTTCAGTGCAGCCTCGCCAGCAAAGTATTCTTTGTGATCATCACCCATGTCAGACCCGGCCATGTTTTGGTGCTTAACACAGGCGATACCTTGACGAATTTCCTTGCGCTGAACACCGGCAACATAACCCAGCATACCTTGGTCTCCAAAGTACTCTTTAGCAAGATTATCTGTAGACAAAGCCGCTGTGTGATAAGTAGGCAATGTGATTAAGTGGTGGAAAATACCCGCTTCACGTGCTGCATCGGCTTGGAAAGTTCTGATCTTTTCATCGGCAATTACCGACAATTCCGTCTCATCATAACTTTCGCTCATCAAGTCATCGCGGTTATAGGCAGAAACATCTTTTCCTTCTTCAGCCATTGCATCAAATACTTGCTGACGGAAGTTTAAAGTCCAGTTGAAAGAAGGTGAATTGTTGTAAACCAGTTTGGCGTTAGGAACAGTTTTACGAACTTCGTCCATCATTTCGCCAATCTGCGCAACGTGGGGCTTCTCCGTTTCTATCCAGATCAAGTCCGCGCCATTTTGCAAGGAAGTAATGCTGTCAAGTACGCAACGAGCAACACCGGTACCTGCCTTAAACTGGAACAAGTTGCTAGGCAAACGCTTCGGACGAACTAATTTACCGTTTTGCTTGATAACAACATCGCCGTTACCCAATTCATCGGCAGACACTTCATCACAATCCAAAAATGCGTTGTACTGATCGCCTAAATCACCAGCTTCTTTTGTAACCGCAATTTGTTTAGTTAGACCCGCACCCAATGAGTCAGTACGAGCGACGATAACACCGTTATCCACGCCAAGTTCAAGAAACGCGTACCGAACAGCACGAATCTTTGCGAGGAAATCTTCGTGCGGAACAGTGACTTTACCATCCTGGTGACCGCATTGCTTTTCATCAGAAACCTGGTTTTCAATCTGAATACAACATGCACCGGCTTCGATCATTTGCTTAGCCATCAGGTAAGTCGCTTCAGCGTTACCAAAACCCGCATCAATATCTGCAATAATCGGTACAACGTGAGTTCTATGTCCGTCGATCGCCGCTTGCACCTCGGCAACCTTAGCCGAATCGCCCGCTTCGTTTGCAGCATCTAAATCGCGGAACAAACCACCGAGTTCACGAGCATCTGCTTGACGCAAGAATGTGTATAACTCAGCTATCAACGCCGCAACCGACGTTTTTTCATGCATAGACTGGTCGGGAAGAGGGCCAAAATCACTACGGAGCGCCGCAACCATCCAACCAGAAAGATACAAATAACGACGATCGGTGTTGCCTTCGAAGTGCTTCTTGATAGATATCATCTTCTGTTGACCGATAAAGCCATGCCAGCATCCCAATGACTGGGTGTACTTGGAGCTATCGAGATCGTAGTTCTCCATATCTGCACGCATAATATCGGCAGTGTATTTAGCAATATCCAAACCATTCTTAAATTTGTTCTGGGCACGCATACGCGCAACAGATTCGGGATTAATAGCACCCCATGAATCACCTTGAGCCTTACATAATGTAGCAACGGCATCGATATCTTGACTGTAATTTGACATGATAAATCCTCTAGAAACGGAACTGTGGTTTGATTGGGCTAGTGTATGGACTTGACAAAGATTTAGGAAATTTATACTTTCTATCTTCGCCATTTATTTAATGAATAAATGGCGAAGAAGTGTACGAAAAAACAGCAATTTGGAACGGATAGCTTCTAATACAACTTTTTTAGTAAAGAAAACTGGGCCGGGACTTCGAGAATCAACTCTTTTAATAGATTGTGAGCTGTCAATTAAGGCTAGCAAAGCCCCATAAATACCGTTAATTTATTATTTTTCACTAAAGCATCTTACCTATGACTATATCGCGCATTGATCTCAACTTATTGGTTTATCTGGATGTTTTACTTCGGGAAAAAAATGTAACCAAAGCTGCAGACCAACTCGGCATTACCCAGCCGGCTATGAGCAATAGTTTGCGTAGGCTGCGAGATCTATTTAACGATCCCTTGCTAATTAGAACGAGCCAGGGCATGACACCAACTCAACGAGCTCTCGAACTCGAACCCCAACTACGCATCATTCTTGCCGGTGTAGAAAAAGCGGTTCAACCAACCGCTGAGTTTAGCCTGAAAGATAGTGACCAACTTTTTAGAATCATGGCCAGTGACTACGCAGAATCGACACTCATTCCTGCACTGCTCAACAAAATAAGAGACTCTGCCCCTAATATTCGCCTCGACATCCTGACGCCAAGCGACGTCACCTTTCAAGACGTTGAAAAAGGCAAGGTAGACATGGCGATCAACCGTTTTGATTATCTGCCCCAATCGTTCCATCAAGTGAACATCTGGCGAGACAATTTCACGTGTTTGATGAGCAAAGACAATCCAATATACAACGATTTCAACCTTGATACCTATCTCGAAGCACGGCACATATGGGTAAGTAAAACAGGTATGGGCGTTGGCGTCGGTATGTCGCCGGCAGACACTGGGCGCCTGGGATGGGTTGACGAAGCGCTGGACGAAATCGGTAAAAAACGCAATATCCGGATATTTACGCGGCATTATCAAGTAGCAGGACTTCTCGCCCAACAACCCGACTTAATAGCCACATTACCGAAACAGGCCGCGCATCTACATACCGACGATAATCTGGGAGTCAAACCACCGCCCTTCCCCATCGTGCCGATAGAGCTCAAAATGGCCTGGAGCCCTTTACTCCACCATAATCCAGGTCACACATGGCTGCGCCGCCTGATCGTCGAGGTCGCACAAGAAATTACCCATTCAGCAAAAAAATAGACAACATGAAAACTATAAATTAGCAAAATGTCATGTGAGATTATAAAATTCCAAATTACTTATCGGCAGCAATTTTATTGAGAAGGCATAGCAATGACAAAACGAATTCAGCAGGGCACCCTACAAATAGCAGAAGAGCTTTTCAATTTAGTTAATGAAGAAATAGCTCCCGGAACGGGAATTGACGCCAGTGATTTTTGGACGGGGCTAGAAAACATTCTCGACGATTTAGCACCGAAAAATAAAGCCCTTCTCGAAAAAAGAGAATCACTACAACAGCAGATTGATCAATGGCATAAAGAAAGAGTCAATCAGCCCCACGATCACGCGAGTTATAAAGCATTTTTGCAGGAAATTGGCTATCTGGTCACTGAAGGCGACGATTTTCAGATCGGCACGGTAGATGTCGAACCAGAAATTGCCGAACAGGCTGGACCGCAACTCGTCGTACCTATCATGAACGCTCGCTTTGCCCTAAACGCCGCCAATGCTCGCTGGGGCAGCTTATACGACGCACTATACGGCACCGACGTTATTTCTGACGACAATGGGGCTAAAAATTTCGGTGGTGGCTACAACCCCATCCGTGGTGAAAAAGTCATTGCCTATGCGAAAGATTTTTTAGATAAAGCTACCCCGCTTTCCAAAGGCTCTCACGCCGATGTTAGCGCTTATTCAATTGTTGACTCGGCATTATCAATAAAGCTAACAGACGGTGAAGTTACCACCCTCTTAGACAGCTGCCATTACGTGGGATATAAAGGTGACAGCAGCGCACCAGACGCTATCTTGCTAAAACAAAACGACTTACATTTCGAAATTCAAATTGATAGAAGCCACTCAATCGGTGAAACCGACAGTGCCGGCGTCAAAGATATACTAATGGAAGCTGCACTCACAACCATCATGGATTGCGAAGACTCCGTGGCCGCTGTCGACGGTGAAGACAAAACCTTAGCTTACCGCAATTGGGTAGGCTTAATGAAAGGCGACCTCAACGAGTCTTTAGAAAAAGGCGGGAAAACCATTGTCCGTAAACTGAACCCTGACAGAAACTACACAACCGCAAATGGCGAGTTAGTTTTGAAAGGGCGCAGCATGTTATTTGTACGTAATGTTGGCCACCTGATGACCAACCCAGCTATTCTAATGGCCAACGGTGAAGAGATTCCCGAGGGAATAATGGATGGCATGGTTACCGCATTTGCCGCTATCCATGACCTGAAAGGCGACAGTCTTTACAAAAACTCGACAGCAAAGAGCATCAATATCGTTAAGCCAAAAATGCATGGACCAGAGGAAGTCGGTTTTACCAGCGAATTATTTGGACGTATCGAAGACGCTTTAAACCTGCCACGAAATACCATGAAAATTGGTATTATGGATGAAGAACGACGTACATCTGTCAACCTCAAGGAGTGTATTCGCGCGGCCAAAGACCGTGTCGTTTTTATTAATACAGGGTTCCTTGATCGCACCGGCGATGAAATTCATACCAGCATGGAAGCCGGGGCATTTGCACCAAAAGCCTTATTAAAGGGCATGGTATGGATCAGCGCCTACGAAAACCAAAACGTCGACCTAGGCTTGGCATGCGGGCTTCAGGGCAAAGCTCAAATAGGGAAAGGTATGTGGCCCGAACCAGACAATATGGCTAAGATGATGGACGCAAAAATCGGTCATCCAAACGCCGGCGCAAATACTGCCTGGGTTCCTTCGCCGACAGCGGCTACTTTGCATGCGCTACACTACCACCAAGTCAACGTTAAATCGAAGCAAAACGAGCTGAAAGACCGAGTTTGCGCCAGCGTGGATGACATACTAACCATTCCGCTATTAGGTGACGCCAAACTCACTCGTGATGATATCCAAAACGAACTCGACAACAATTGTCAGGGTATTTTGGGTTACGTGGTGCGGTGGATCGATCAGGGTGTTGGTTGTTCTAAAGTACCCGATATTAACAACATCGGACTCATGGAAGACCGCGCGACGCTGAGGATTTCCAGCCAGCATATTGCCAATTGGCTGCGCCATAACATTTGCTCTGAACAACAAGTGATGGACACCCTGAAGAAAATGGCGGCCATTGTAGACGGTCAAAATAAAGGCGACCCTGCCTATACAGATATGGCGCCAAATTTTAACGGCATCGCTTTTCAAGCCGCCTGTGATTTGGTTTTAAAAGGATGCGAACAACCCAGCGGTTACACTGAACCCGTATTACATCAAAAAAGACTCGAACTTAAAGCGAAGCGCTAACTGGTCTCTTACTTGCTATAAAACACTCACAAGTCTGTCTTGACATTGGCTTGTGAGTGGCGTCGGCTTGCGAATAACAAAGTACCGCGCCCTTCTAGGTTACGCCCATATTCTGCCTCACCAAACTGAAAGAGTCGTGCTCAACTCGATTCAAGCTCTTGTCCTGACTAACTAGTGCCTATCCATAAACTAACAAGCTCAGTCATTGCGAGCGTTAGCGCGGCAATCTCATCCAGCATTGGCGCGGGCTGCGGGAGATTGCCGCGCTTCGCTCGCAATGACATCGTTG
>Ga0105350_10000522_pt1 | contig 25654 bp, 22 predicted proteins | sample EN1Hudsemesocosm_FD_83506 | JGI IMG/M metagenome (GOLD analysis project Ga0105350, IMG submission 83506) | Methane-oxidizing microbial communities from mesocosms in the Hudson Canyon - EN1E Hudson Canyon | ecosystem: Environmental > Aquatic > Marine > Cold seeps | place: Hudson Canyon... | reverse complement strand
GCTGAAAATACCATTGGCCACTCTCGGTTTCACTGGGCTTTTCAAGGGCAACTACCCGGCATCCCCTGGGGTTAAGATGCTCCATAAAACGTTTAATAGTTCCGCCCTTACCGGCTGCATCTCGACCTTCAAACAGAATAACGATTTTTTGTCCCGTTTCTTTCACCCATCTTTGTACTTTAAGTAACTCAACCTGCATCTGTTTTTTTTGAGTTTCGTAAGTTTTATTAGATATTTTTGTTTTATACGGGTATTCACCCGAACGAAATGACTGGGCTATAAATTCTGGATCATGACGATGTTCGGCAAGTTCGTGTAATATGCTGCCCTTGGCCTGCTGGGGTTTAGCATCATTCTGCTCAGCGATTTCCTGATGACTTGCGCTACCATTTAATTGAGTCATGCCTTCTCCATAAAAAATTTTCGTATTGGTTATCCTTACCAATATATCAGTCATACCACACCTTGCTAGCTTGTCTTAGTCATCTATTGACCTAGATCAATGCTATGTATTTTGCTGTGACAAATTCCAACAAAGCAGATAATTAAAAATGAAGTAAAAAGATAAACTTACGAGATTTTAAAGAAACAATTAAAAAGAATAGAACTCAGCCAATAGACGCGTATGTTAAACCCAATAAATGCTATCCCATTACGCTATTTCAAACCAAACTTTCAGCACTTGATACACCTTAGGGTCGTTCAATAACTGCATATGATTAATGTCTGTACCTAACCATTTTTGGTCTTCTGGTATGCGCAAATTAAACGCCGGATTTTGATGTTCGCCTAAGGCACTTTTTACCCTAACCAAGCCGTCGCCTAAGGGGTTGTTGATGCTTTCATTAGCACTGGTTGCTACGGCAAAACACTGCACGTTTTCTGGCAAAGGCATAGGCAACCGTTTGTCCCCGCTAAACTTAAAACGTTCAATTGTGTTCCAATCCGATTCTTGAACATTACCATAACGTAAATCAGTAATCCCAGCGCTACGCACTTTCACTAGGCGAGCAAAGGGTGCTGTGTATGCATGCGCCCCTAAAATCAAATCAATCCAATTACCGGCTTTTTCTAGATCAGCCCCATGATGCGGCGTGCCTAAAAATATTAGTTTACTGAGTTGTTTAGGCCATTTATGACCACACTTTTCTGCCACATTCAAAGCACTACGAGAGACCAATCCTCCCATACTATGAGCCAGTATATTAATGTCTAACGGTTTATCCGTAAGGTTCACCAAATACTGCAGTAAAACAGCAAACTGTTTGCCATTATCAGAGATATGCAACCCAGTGTTGTAATGCAGATAAATTGCGGCCATATCTAATTCTTTGGCTAATTCAGCACCATGGTTATGGCCTTCTCGGCACCACTGCAGATCATTCATACACAACCCATGCAGCATGATCATAAGTTTGCCATTATTTTGATTAATCACTTCACAAAGCTGCGCATCATCGAGAATTTGACCATCTTTTCGAAAGTGCATTGGAATGGCTAAGGAATTGTCGCTGAGAACAAGATGATCACCCAACACCCCGTTTAATGCTGCGAGTAACGTCTGTGCTGAAGCGGAATCCGGTTGGGTTGCGAGTGTTTTGCTTATAGCAGCGAGTGGCACATCCATACCTTTACCCACCCACTCTGTCACATTACGAATATTCCGATATACCAAGCCACTGATGCCCGAAAGTCGCTCTTTTTCAGAAGGAGATTTTTCAGTTGAAAGTGGACTTATACGCTTGTGCATTGACTCAACTATGTCAGTGATCGCTAATACAGCATCAATAGTTAAACGACCCACGCCATGTATTTTGGAATTGGTCGCTTGATTAGGACTTTTGTGATTTTTACCTTTAGGACTTTCGTTCATAGATATCAATTTGCATGCACAATAAGGTGGAAGTAATCATAACATGAACCGCTTTACTACATTCGAACACTTTCACAGCCAAATGGACTCTGCACTAAGAGAAAATGTGGCTCCTTTTGTTAGCAAACTTATAATTGTGTTCTTGGTCCCAGCTTCCTTTAGGTATATTGATCCATAAACAAGTCTTCGATAAACCAAGCTGAAAATTCATGGCGGCCATCTAAAAGGCTTTTTGAGTAGATACTTGAAGCTTGCTGCCGCACGGTCGCTTCTTTAGTATTTCTCACCACAGATATCTCTTTAAGGCTTAACCCTTTGAGTAATAAAAAGGCGACTTGTTGTTCTCCTTTAGTCAAATTCCATTGTTCGAACTGCAGTTTGATGACTTCACTGAAATGCGCCCTCTCTTCATCCATTTTATCATTTAAGGAGCGGATTTGAGTATCAGCATTTTTAAGCTGAGTGGCTAATTTTTCCAATTTTATCGAACGTTTGCGCATATCAAAAATTAAAAATATCGCAGCTAAACCTGAGATGAGAACAATCATTGATTCTTCGATCACATGGGCAGTAGGAACGCCAAGTCCAATATCAACATACACATCGATACTGTTTAACAACATAACGCAGAATAAAATAATGGTGATGAACTTATCTTTCATATAAGAGGTTAATTCCCTATTGGTGTATGTTTTTTATGCATTTACTTGATTCATATCACACATGTTCGATGCTTTTTTTACTTACTAATGAAAAAATCCAAGCAAGCAATTTGAGAATGAAGAGCACATCATGAAATTATACCTTTTAGCCATTGTAATAATAAATGTATTTATTAGTGAAGCTGTTGCTTCGGGTCATTTCAGTGAAGGTGAGATAAGTTTAACCGATGCACTGCAAGCTGCTATGGAAAAACACTATCATTCAGAGTCAAAAAAGCAAATTGATTCAGCCGCTAACTCAGAGAACTCTGGCTGGCTTGCTAATAATCCATCTCTATCCTTTAGCCTATTGCAAAGTCAGGAAAACCTTGGATCGGACGAAGCTGAAATTAAACTCAACCTTCCCTTAAAAACAATTCAACAAAGAGAGCTCGAGCAACAACTTATACACGGGCAGAACAAATCCAACACCTATACAAATACTAAAGTGGCCCTGTATTTCTCTATGCTTATTCGGGAAACGCTAGGCGCTTACCAAGTAGATGATCTGCTATTGAAAAAAGCGGTTCATAAACTGTCAGTTCTGAATAAATTGGAACAGAAATTTCAGCAGCGTTATGACAGCAACACCGTTTCACTGTATCCACTTTTAAGCATAAAAAAAGAACGATTAGATGCGGAAATCGAAAAACTGAAATCTCAGAATAAAACACAAAACATGCTAGAACGTTATTCAGAACTGACCGGACTGACGATGTTGCCAAACAAACTCATCGAAGCTCCCTATATCATTGATCAGCAAGCTATTGAAAAACATCCTTCAATTCTGTCTCTTGATGCCGCATGGCAGCAACAAAAGAAGCTATTGAAAGTGACCGACCCAACACTTGCGCCTTGGCATCTTTCAATAACCGCAAAAAAAGTCGACTCAGCTGACTTTGTGGATAATCAGATTGGTCTGGCAGTGGATGTTCCTTTGTCTTTTAACAGCAACTCTTCACAGGGTACACACACTAGCTATTTTAATGCGTTAAAGGAGTATCAGTTGGCCCGCGACCAAACAGCGCTTACGATTGAATTAGGACTTAAAAGCGCGCTAAGTGATTTGCAACTATTACAAAAACAACAGGCACTGCTCGCTGAGTCCTTAGAAATTAGTCGGCAAATAAAACAATTAACTGAATCAATGTCCAGCTCAAACGCGTTGCAACATGATGTGTTATTACGACGAATGTTAGAAGCAATCGATATCCAATCAAATTACGCATTAAATCAGATAAAGATCCAACAACTCAACTCCACATTAAGACAAATCGCAGGAATACCACTATGACCTTGAAATCGTCTTTATTAATCAGTTTATCTCTAATATTTTTCAAATCAGCGAGTGCAAGCGAACTAAAGGTTGATTTAGCTAACTTGGGTGACTTGGAACTGTCGACACAAGTCGTTCAAATAGTGGAACATTATCCAGGAACCACATTAAAGGCGACAGTAGAGGTTATGCCAGGCATGCCGTTTACCCTCAAATCTCCGGCTGATATTCAACAGACCCAGTATTTAGTCTCACAAGGACGAACATTAGAGAAAAAACAACCATTTGCGATAATAAGAGGCGCAGAAGTATTTCATTATTATACTGAGTACCAAATAAAAAAATCGCTTTATGGACTAGCAGAATCTCAATTTAATAGTAATAGAAAACTGTATGCACAAAAGGTCATTGATGAGCAGCGCTGGATAGATATTAGCCAAGCCTATTACACTGCACAGCTTGCCTATGAAGAATATGAACATTTTTTTGAACATGTGATTGATGTTGATGAAAAACAAGATGCGGTCACGTTGGGCGCTCCCATAAAAGGCTTGTTTTTAAAAGGCTCAGAATTAAATATTGCTACTGGTGACAATATTGCACAGTTTATCCCTAAAGACGCCATTCGAATAAAGGTTTCAGTTCCTTCGAACAAAGTAGATAACCTGTCCTACTTAATCTCATCTAACTGCAAGCTGGAAATAGCGCAAATTGAATCCGTTAGTAGCGGTGCCTATGTTACTGCCTGGTCGACCCCATTATCTAAAACATGCAATTGGCGAATGGGTGAGCAAGTTACGGTAACGCCTTTTTACGCTCAAAGTGCCTACAAAATTCCTAAATCAGCAGTTTTTAGTTGGGACGGAGCGCAGTATGTTTTTGTGAAAAAAAATACGATATTAGTCAACCTTCAAGTCAATTTACTGTACTCGGAAGCTGGAAACTACATTGCTCAAGTTCAACAAGCTGAAGGTGCTATAGAAGTACTAGTATCATCAGTCAGTGCCGTACAAGGTGTACTACTAGGTTTAGGGAGCGAATAAGTGTTAACTCGATTATTGCGATTCACCCTAACCCAGCGTTTGTTTGTTGTTGTGCTAGGCATAGCGATTGTTTTTTTTGGTCTAAAGTCATGGTTTAACATACCAATCGACGCCTTTCCTGATATCTCACCTACACAAGTCAAGATCATCATTAAAGCACCCGGCATGACCACAGAAGAAATCGAAGCACAGATTACCCAACCGATTGAAACTGAATTACTAGGCATACCCGCACAACAAATGCTGCGTTCTACCACCAAATACGCCATTACTGATATCACCTTAGATTTTAAGCAAGGCACCGAAATTTATTGGGCAAGGCAACAGGTCACTGAGCGTCTTGCTAATGTATGGGACTCACTTCCCACAGGGATATCCGGTGGCATAGCACCGATGAGCACTCCCCTTAGCGAAATGTTTATGTTCACTGTGGAAAACCCAGGCATGAGCCTAATGGAACGTAGGCAATTATTGGATTGGGAAATTAGACCTTTGCTACGCACAGTAAATGGTGTGGCGGAGGTAAATGTTTTAGGCGGTTATGCAAAAACCTACCAAATAAGTCCAGACCCGACAAAAATGGCCAATGCAGGGGTAAGCTTTGCATTACTGTCCCAGTCCATTCAAGCAAATAACCTCAATGGAAGTATCGGCAGGCTAGACATTGGTAACGATGCCATTATTTTGCGTACTGAGGGCCGCATCGACTCAATAGGATCCCTAGAAAAAATGGTTGTACATGCCGCTAACGGCCGCGTTTATCGATTAGCAGACTTGGCAACCGTGAGTATTAGTCATTTGGCACGTTATGGTTCAGTCACTCGAAATGGTGTAGAAACCACAGAAGCCATTGTTATCTCTTTGAAGAATTCCAACACTTCTGAAGTCGTAGCAGGTGTAAGACAAAAACTTGCAGAAATAGCCCCCTCTTTACCAACTGGAACAAAGCTCAATGTTTTCTACGACCGAGCCAATTTAATAGATACTGCAATTGGTACCATTACCACTGCTCTAATAGCGGCTGTTGTATTAGTTGTATTACTGTTAGCGTTTTTTCTTGGTGATATTCGCGCAGCGATCACCGTATCATTGTCTCTGCCGTTTGCTGCTTTATGTACATTTATACTGATGGATATATATGGCCTGTCAGCCAACCTTATGAGTTTAGGTGGCTTAGTCATAGCCATAGGTATGATTGTAGATTCATCTGTGGTGATAGTTGAGAATGTCGTCAATCAATTAGCCAAAAACAGCAAGTTACCTAAATTACACTTAATATTTAGGGCATGTAAAGAAGTGGCAGTACCGGTTGTGTCTGGCACCATTATTGTTGTTATTGTGTTTTCTCCTTTGCTGAGCTTAAGCGGGTTGGAAGGGAAACTATTCACTCCTGTTGCCTTAACTATTGTTTTTGCGATGTTAAGTGCATTAGTGTTGTCATTAACCCTCATTCCCACTATTGCATCGCTTATATTAAAGACTGGACCAAGCCATGAACCTAAAATAGTAGGCAAAATTCAACAGTATTATCAAGCCAGTTTACTATCGACATTAAACAACCCCCTACCATTAATTACTGTAGTCATTTTAGTTCTGTTAGTCAGTGGCGGTTTATTTACACTTTTAGGTAAAACCTTTATGCCCGTATTGGATGAAGGCGACATCATTGTTCAGTTGGAGAAAACACCGAACATCTCCTTAAGTTCATCTACGGAGTTAGATATACAGATTGAAAAGGCATTATTAAAAAACGTTCCAGAAATAAAACAAATTGTTGCTCGGGTGGGTTCAGATGAAATTGGACTAGATCCCATGAGTTTAAATGAAACAGATATTTTTATGGAATTACTGCCCGTAGATGAGTGGCGCTTCAACTCCAAGGCTGAATTAATCGAAGATATCCGCTCCGTGTTATCACGTTTCCCAGGTATCAACTTTGGCTTTACCCAGCCCATCCAAATGCGTGTCTCGGAGATGTTAACCGGGAGTACTGGCGACGTATCCGTAAAAATGTTTGGTGCTGAGATAAACACCTTGTCCGATTTGGCGACGCAAATTAGTCACGCTATCAAAACCCTTGAAGGCAGTGTTGATGTCAATACCGCGATCATTGAAGGAGGGCAATTCTTAAACGTTCGTCTAAAGCCAGAAATAGCCATGCAATATGATATGACAGTAGACGATATGTCCATTTATCTAAGAACCCAATTTGAATCTGTCGAGATTTCCAAGATTATTCAAGGTAAGAAAAAAACACCACTGGTGTTAGGTATGAATAAACAATTATCCACTAGTGTGGCTACCCTGCATGAACTTCAAAGCATGACGATTTTAATGCCTGATGGCTCACTGTTGCCCTTTGAACACATTGCATTACTCGAGTTAAAGCAAGGTCCATCACTGGTTGAACGTGAAAATGGCAATCGTTTTGCTGTTGTGACCAGCAATGTGATTGGAAGGGATATTGTGGGTTATGTGGATGAACTAAGATCTGTGATTGATAGCCGTTTAGCTCTGCCTGCGGGGTATACACTTGCCTATGGGGGTGAGTTTGAAAACCAACAACGTGCCACTAACAACTTGTTAATGGTTGTGCCTATTGCGCTAAGCTTGATACTGTTGATTTTATTTACAACATTTGGCTCGCTACCTAAGGCTTTGTTGATCCTCTTAAACATTCCCTTTGCACTGATGGGCGGCGTTATCGCCCTGTATATATCTGCGGAATATTTATCTGTACCTGCCTCAGTGGGTTTCATAGCTCTGCTGGGCATCGCAGTGCTCAACGGAGTTGTAATGGTCAGTTACTTTGAGCAAATCAAGCTCACCATTACCGATGTTTCACAGCGTGTGATAGAAGGCTCTATTAGACGCCTTCGTCCGGTATTAATGACGGCAACAACAGCGATGTTTGGACTAGCCCCGCTTATTTTTGCCAGCGGACCTGGCGCTGAAATTCAAAAGCCACTGGCTATTGTGGTCATAGGGGGATTAGTCACCTCCACCATTACCACCTTGTATCTATTACCGCTGTTTTACATGCGCATGGAGAAAAATAAAAATGCACAATGAACAATTTTTACTGACTTTGATTGTCCCAATTGAATTAAAAGACGAGATTGTTGATACTTTAATAAATGAAGATCATGTAAGTGGTTTTAGCTTAGGTAAAATTGAAGGCTATAGTCGAGATCACAGCCATTTTAATATTGATGAACAAGTTGAGGGGCATAGAGCTTTTTATCGTTTCGAAATAGTCATCGAGAAGCGTCAACTTGATAACGTAAAGGAGATGCTAAAAACAGCCTGTGGCAGCTCTGACATTCACTATTGGCTACTGCCACTTTTTGAAAGTGGCTCATTGAATCCGTTACTTACATAAGCAAGTCTTAAATAGAAGTTCATTTTTACGGCCGCAGTAATTAAGCGTTAACCTTCAATTTAGGAATGGGTATTATACCAAAACAGAATTTTCTTAAAATTGGCTAAAAGTCATGTTACGCAAAATTGCAAAACAGTATAAGAAAAGTATCGTACCTATTTTCAAATATTGGCACCAAGCCAGACTTTTTCTCGCTCTATGCCTTGCATCAGATCTTTTACAGAACTGATATTACAATCATTTTCTTCGCACTGTTTTTCGATATATTTTAATGTTTCAGAATGAGAGTTAGCTAACGCCCATAGATGAATGGCGCGATTACCCGTGCGGCAAAACGCATGAACTTTGTCATCGCCAGTCGCTAATTGTTTAATAAATTCAGCAATATCCTCTTCTGAATAGCAGTTTGCTTTTACCGGTATGTGCACATATTCAATACCATGAGCGCGGATCTTAATAGCCATCTGTTCTGCGCTTTCTTGCCCTGCCTCTTCATTATCTGGTCTCACATTGACAATTCTTGTGACCCCTTGCGCTTTAAGCGCTTCAATAGTTTCATCGGTAATCGGACCGGATATAGAAAAGTTATTTGATACCTTCTTCATGCTTAACTCCTACTTATAAAATATCGTAAATTGATGTGCCAAATATATAGATGCCTAAAACAACCAAAATTATGCCAAAAAGCTTTCTTATTTGTTGTTGCGGGAGTTTATCTGCGATACGAATTCCCAGCATTGAACCTAAAATACCCATGAAAACTATCACCGAAACGTTTTTCCAGTTCATCGTTAAAGCAAACTGTTCAAGTACATCTTGGTATTTGAGATAACCGATAAATGATTGCATGGTAATAATGATCAAACTGCTACCGATGGCTTGTTTAAAGGCTAGTTTTCCTAGTAAAAACAAGGCAGGCACAATCAAAAACCCGCCGCCTACCCCAACAAAACCAGCTAAGGCCCCAACCAAGATACCGGCACTAATAACAAACAGGTTTCGAGGAGGTGACGGAGTATTATTAGCTGACGTCACTGGAGAAAACATTGACCGACTGGCTATCAGCATAACAATAGAAAAAACGAGTAACTGAAATACGCCAGAAACAAACTGTGAACTCCATGCTCCTAGATAGGTGCCAAACATACTTGGCATGCCAAACAGCATTACAAATTTCCAGCTAACTAATCCTCGCTTGATATAAGACATGCTGCCAAAAGCAGAGATACACCCCACAATAAACAGTGATTCAGCGATGGCCAGCTTGGCCGGTTCATCTGCAATATAAATCAGCAGTGGCACCGTAATAATTGAACCACCAGAGCCTAACAAACCTAAACTCAGTCCTATCAATACTGCGCCTAAAATAACAAAAACATTCATAGGCTCTACAGTGTATTCAAAGGTATTTTAATGTAAGCACGCCCATTTGATTCTTCTGGTGGCATAGCGCCAGCTCTAATATTAATTTGAATTGCGGGTAATAAAAGTCGAGGTACATTCAAGGTGATGTCTCTTGCTTCACGCATTTTGACAAAGTCATCTTCTGACACACCAGCTTTAACGTGTACGTTATTATGTTGTTGTTCAATTACCGAGGTTTCCCACGCAAAGACATCCCTATCAGGCGCTTTATAGTCATGGCCAACAAACATTCTGGTTAAAGGTGGTAATGACAGTATTCGTTGAATTGACTGATACAACAACTTAGCACTGCCAAGAGGGAAGTCTGTTCTCGCGGTGCCATAATCCGGCATAAACAAGGTATCACCAACAAACACTGAATTTTCGATTAAGAAAGACACACAAGCAGGTGTATGGCCTGGCGTGTGTAACACTGTAATATCAACGTGGCCTAATTTAATAATCTCCTTATCTACAAAAAGATGATCAAATTGACTGCCATCTGTTTTAAACCCAGTTTCCAAATTAAAGATGTCTTTAAAGGTTTCTTGAACACGGCAAATATGTTCTCCAATGCCAATATTTCCACCTAAACGTTGTTTTAAATAATATGCTGAAGATAAGTGATCAGCATGTGCATGAGTTTCCAATATCCATTCGACTTTATAGCCGTTTTTGGTAACAAAGCTGACAATTTTGTCAGCTGATGTAGTAGTTGTGCGACCTGATGCAGAGTCATAATCCAAGACAGGATCGATAATCGCACAGCAAGATGTTGCCTTATCTAGCACTAAGTAAGTGATAGTATTAGTATCGTCATGGAGAAATGCAGTGATATCGATTTTATGCATATATCTATTCCTATTTACGGTTGCACATTAATAACTAAATACTAGTGCACATGGGTCAATCCTTGTTTTTCTCTAAGCGTTCTATACCCAGTGCTTTCAATACATATTTTTCATAAACGGGTTCGCTAGTACCGGTGCGCATTTTACGCATAAAGTATTTTTCAAAAGCTATTTTAGCGAAATGCACCCATTTACCTTTTTTGAACCAAGCCACATTACGTGGACCAATTTGCGGCATGGCAACAAATGCAGCCCCCGTGTCTCCCATATCAGCAAGGCAGATTGCGTGCCAAGTGCCTACTGCGCCCGGCTCTTCCTTATCCACAATGATAGATTTCAAATTATGGGCGATGGCTGTCATCATCGTTTCGATCATATAACCTGTTTTTGGCGTTCCTGTAGGCACAGGTGTCACTTCAACAGGTGGGATAGCCACGCACACTCCGCCCGAAAATATATTAGGAAACTTAGGTGAACGTTGGTATTCATCGGTAATCACAAAGCCTTTTGCATTGCATAGTCCATCAACGTTAGCCACTGCATCAACGCCACTAAAAGGTGGAATAAACATCGAATGTGTAAAGGGTAATTCGTGAGTCATTTCTATCTCACCCTTACGATTTAATTCAGACACGGTCATACTGCCGTCTCTGACTTCATCAACATTGGCATTACAAATCCATTTAATATCTCGCTGCCTAAGTTCTGACTCGAGCATTGACTTTGAATCACCTACCCCCGCTAAACCTAAATGCCCAATGTAGGGCTCACTGGTAACATAATGAATGGGCACTTTGTGACGAATTTTTGCGTCCCTTAGGGCTTTATCTAAAATAAAAGCATACTCATATGCTGGGCCAAAACAGCTAGCGCCTTGCAATGCTCCTACCACTACAGGCCCCGGATTTTTAACTAGCGCTTCGAAATCTGTATAACATTTTTGAGCATGATCGAGGGTACAGATTGACTGAGTAAATCCCTCTGGTCCAGTACCTTTTACATTGCTAAAAGCAAGTTTTGGCCCTGTTGCAATGACGAGGTAATCATAATCAATTTGTTCATTATCACTGGTTATAAGTATGTTCTGTTCAGGGTCAATTTTATCGACTCTGGCACATTTAAAATGGATGTCTTTCTTACTAAGATATTTTTCGATTGGCATAGTAATCGCGTCTGGATCACGCCAACCTACCGCTACCCAAGGATTAGATGGAACAAAACGGAAACTAGGTCTTTCGTTAACCATCAACACTTCATGATTTTTACCCAAGGACTCTTTAATCTCATATGCAGCTGGCATACCCCCTGTTCCTGCACCTAACACGACTATTTTAGCCATTTTGACCTCCTAGTTATTAACACAAAATCAAATGACTCAAGGCCATTGATAACTGGTTCAAACATGAAAATACAAACATTGTTAAGTAAGTGTTAACAATAAGCGTGCCACAAACTGATATGGCGTATTTGGAGGGGCTTGAGACAATTTTTGCTTAAAATGTTTGAAAAACATAACTTTTCATGACATTTTTGACAAGTAATGGAGTAATGAGTGTCATTTATGACAATTAAGCAGCCAAGGTTAAATAACCAAGTTATACAATCGATGATCAACGCCATCGACAAACCCACTATTTTTATCACCCCCGACTATATTATCCAGGCCGTCAACCAAGCTTATAAGGACACCTACAAAACCGAAGTCACAGTGGATCAAAGCAAGTGTCATGAAATTTCTCATAAGAATCCAAAGCCCTGTGATAATTACGGTGAAGATTGCCCACTTCAACAATGTATTTCATCAAAACGAACCGTTAGTGTGGTGCATATTCACGCCACTGGTGAAGGTAAATCCTACTGTGACATTTTAATGAAACCTATAATCGATGAAGATGGGATCACGCTTGGATTTTTGGAAATACTAGATAAAATTAACTATGCCTCTTCAGAATCTGAAAAAGGAAAAATGATCGGTAGTTCTTCTGCATTTAAATCAATGATCAATAAAATTAATCGAGCAGCAAAATCTAAAATTTCCGTTTTACTACAAGGAGAAACAGGTACAGGCAAAGAGTTAGTTGCTCAGGCTATTCATGACGCTAGCCCACGTAACGAAAAACCCTTTGTAGTGATTGAATGCACAGGTTTAAGCGAAAGCTTGTTTGAAAGTGAACTCTTTGGATATGAAAAAGGAGCCTTTACCGGGGCCACAAACAGTAAAAAAGGCCTAATCTAAGTAGCCAACAGTGGCACTGTTTTCTTTGATGAGATTGGCGATGTGCCTCTGAACATGCAGGTAAAACTATTACGATTACTCGAGACTCAAAGCTTTAGAGCAGTCGGAGGACTAAAACAAAAGCGCTCTGATTTTCGCCTAGTTTGCGCCACCCACAAAAATTTATTGGATTTAGTCGAAAAAGGTCAATTCAGACAAGACTTATATTATCGAATTGCAGGGTTTCCGATTATGTTGCCGTCACTAAAAGAGCGTGCTAAGGATATCCCTGAACTTGTCAGCCATTTTTTAAAACACTCAGAACACCAAAACAAAAGATTTTCCGAAAATGCTCTCAGTAAATTATGTGGCTATACATTTCCAGGTAATATTAGAGAGCTAATAAGCATCATAGAACAATCAGCTTTGTTGGCTAACGATGACACTATCCACACCAATGATTTGCCTGATGTCGTCAGGCAATCAGCCAATAGTGAATTACCTCACGACAACATACGTTCTTTGGATGAAGTTGAACGCGCCTATCTAACCAAGCTTTGTAACGAATTCACTGGCACTCCAGATGAACTCGCTTCGCTTCTATATGTGAGCACTCGTACTCTTTATCGTAAGTTACAGAGGTTTGACTTAAAGCTATTTTAGTTTGCTGCTTGTAGCTAAGGCAAAGTAATCGTTACCTAAAACAAAAATGTGCAATGCTTGAGGCTGTCTCTCGACTAATATCAGGACAGGCCATAGGGAATACTTCAATGGCATGAATGGTTCCCATTACTTGTCGGCAGCTTGCGTTGACGCCCGCTCGCATTAACAGTCTATAAAAGTTGATACCTTCGTCACGCAGTGGGTCGCACTCATTCACGCTGATCATGGTAGGAACAAACCCGCGCACATCTTCTTCGGTGGAAAACCCAGGCCAAGCCAAAGGGTTACCTTTATTGAATTCTTCAATGCCGTAAATCATTGCACCTTGGTTGTGGTGCAGATCAAGTAAAATTCCGTTATTTTCAATCGAAGACGGATTTTCAGGCAAAGGCCACTGCCCTGCAATGTAGGGGCAAAGGGCGTAGATACCTTTTATTAATCCGATTTGCCCTTCTTGTTTCAAACGCATAGCTGTGGCTATAGCCAAATTTCCTCCCCCACTGTCTCCAGAGATTATAATTTGTGAGGGATCGATCAAAAGTGCCTCGCTATTCGCACTGATCCATTTTAAACCTGAGAGGCAATCATTCAGACCTGCTGGATACGGTGCAACCTCGGCTGCAGATGAAGGCACTAAGGCGTTTCGAAAGTCCACCATAGCAACTGTAACACCTTGAGCGGCCATTATCCTGCCCCAAGCTTTATAGTTACTGTCATAACAAGACATTGTCGCCATACCGCCTCCATGGATATAGTAAACGCAGGGTAAAACATCAGCGTTATCAGGACGAATATACTGGATTTTTATGCTGTTACCGTTAGGTTCAGAGGTAAAGGTTTTGGTTGTGATAATCAAACCATCAGACGGCGCAATTTCTTCAGCATCACATTGTTTAACAAAGCCTGCCATCATCTGTCTTACCGCAATTGCTTTTTCTGAATTTGCTGACTCTAGCGCTGCATCTCGACTTTCTATATTCCGTGCACCACTCATAACCACTGAGCCAAAAACGGCCTTAATACGTGGATCTATTCTTGGGTCGTCAGTTATTAAGCTCATGTGTTACTCCAAATATTTATAACTCTATTTAATAAGAGTACAGGAAGTATCTGCCACATTATTCTTTTTTATATGGTTGATTTAAGGTTAAAGGAAAAAGGGATAGCAAAAGATGAATGGATTTACTAATTAGCAGTTTCTCCCATGTCTACCGCAGGTAATAGCAGACACGGAGGAAACACCTTACAAAATACTTAAAGCGCTTTTTCTTTTTTAACCACTAGGCTAAACAATTGATCTTTCAGATGAACTCGACGAATTTTTAGTGACTCGAAATACTCGTCAGCTACTGGTTGATTGCTTTCTTCAAGTTTGTGTATTTCACCTGCTAATTCATGGTATTCATCAAATAATTTTGCGAAGTGATTGTCGTTCATTTTAAGGTGACGAATAGTGTGCTGATGATCGGGAAAATCATTAACTAAAGTATGTTTTTCTATGTTCATTGGTGCTTAACCCTATTGGTGATTTTTATCCAGAAACTGCATTGTATTGGGAAATTTCTTATAGATATTGATCCAAATCACTTTTAAACATATTTGAATTTTCTTTATGCCTGGCCTATTCAATTGATGCAACAATCAATGTGAAATCAAGCTATCTATTAAAGAACGTAAATGCTGAACTAGTCTGCACTCGATATACCACGAAAAGCCGATATAACACAGGCAACTACCACAAATGCCAAAGACATTTTCAAGGCCATTTCAACCGTATGTATCAACTCTGGATTTTGCTGTTGTGTGAATTGTGCGTCACCTAAATAATAATGCACCATTAGGTTGACCAGACTCATGCCAAACAGATTTCCAATGGTACGTGACAGATTCATCGATGCTGACGCCACCCCTACTTCGCTAGGCTTTACCCCTCCCATAATGGCGTTATTATTTGGCGTAGAAAACAAACCAAAACCCACCCCAATCAATAATAAAGAACAAGCTATATAAGTCACACTCGTTTGCATATTCATCATACTCAGCACTAACAATCCGCAAGCAACAATTACACAACCTAAGGTCGCCACCAACCGTGGCTGAAATCTATCTGCCAACTTGCCAGACAATGGAGCCATGATAGCCATAGACAGCGCCTGAACTAAGATAACCTGTCCCGCATGAGAAGGACTTAGATCTTTTACATACTGTAAATACAAACTCATCAGAAATACCAATGGGAAATTACTGGCATACATCAAAAGCGACGTACTTAATGACATAGAAAAAACCCGACTTTCCCGAAACATTTGTACTCGAATAAGTGGTCGTCGACTTCGACTCTGATGCAAAATAAACAATCCTAAACTGATAGCCGACAGTGCAAGCACCATGACCCCAAATATACTCGGCAATATGCTCAGTCCATATACTAAGGAACATGAAAACACCGCAAATATACCTGTGCCCCACCAATCATATTTGGTTTTCTGCTCGTTCTTCCATTCACCTGACAAGCGCATTTTAATCAATACTAAAAGTGCAATAACAATAGGTACCTGAAAGAAAAACACCGAACGCCAACCCCAGAGTTCGGTTAGCCAACCACCTGCTGCTGGTGCAACGGTTAGCCCCACGTATACACATGCTGCCGTTATACCCAGAGCCGCACCTCGTTTTTGAGACGGGGTCACAGAAGTAATAATGGCTACTCCAGTGCCAAAAATCATGGCTGCTGCCGCGCCCTGAACAAACCGCCAAAACAATACCCACTCAATGGTAGTGCCCAGTCCGCACATAAAGGAGGAAAATGCATTTAAGGCCAGACCATATGCGTAAATCCGCTTTCTTCCATAGTTGTCCGCCAGCTTGCCAGCAGGTAGCATAAATATCACACTGCTTAAAATAAACAGTGTGGGTAGCCAAGAAACCATTGTGGCATTGGCTTGCAAATCAGCTGCTAAGTCAGGAATAGCGATATTGACTGAGGCCATGCCAATGGGAACGATAATTGAACCTAAACAGACAATAATTAAAGCGAATTTGGCGACTGCAGATTTTTCGGTGGGTGTTTCTGGCAAAACTGGGATAAATCCTTGTTATTGAGCTAAATAATGTCGATATCCTAGGCAAACCCTAAGTAACCTGAATTCAGGATAAGTATTGTTTCATTGTATGCCCTTTTTACTTCTATACAATAAATGGAATCACTCTTTTAACTCGCTGCATATAATCTAGGTATGATTCACCAAATTCTTGGATCAGGTCTTTTTCTTCAAAATACAAACCTACAAAAATATAAACCGTAATACCGCTGGCAAAAGCAATGTGGCTGACTGTTGATACCGGTACAGCCCAAATGCCAATGAGTACACCCGTCTGAATAGGATGGCGTACTATCTTATAAAACCCTGAAACTTTAAATGTAGCCGCTGGGGCAGACTTACCTTGCAATGGGTCTAACGTTTGTCGTAATCCAAATAATTCAAAATGATTAATCATAAACGTGGCTAAAAATAGAAATACCCATCCAAAAACTGCGATTCCTCGGATTATGTATACACCTATTTCAGACTCGACTTGCCAGATGACAGAACCAAAGGGGATCCATAAATGACACATGCCAGCAATGACTAGAGCAGTCGCAAGCACATAGGTCGAACGTTCGACACTGGGGTCAATAAAACCGGTAAACCAGCGTTTAAAGGCGGGTCTTGCCATCACGCTGTGCTGCATGCCAAAGAGTATAAGTGCAAGAGTATTCATCATAATGACATAAGCAAAGGATGGGGATGGCAATATTGTATTGACCGTATTTAATAACCAAACATCGCTAACGAACAAAATAAAGTAAATAAGAGACGCAATCCCTGCCCCATAACAAATCAGAGAATAAATGAAATATCCTGTCTTTATAGTTGAAGTCATAACCAGCCCCTTAATCATGTTATTTTAGCGGATTGACATTAAATTACGGATTGATACGGTATAGCAGATTTTAAGGTCTGTAAGTTAACACTTCCCTGATGTGAACCTAAACAAATCCCCAGTAATATTCTTATCAGCTTTCAATAAAATTTTTTGCTTACAACCTTAGATTCTAATGAAAGCGATAAAATCAACTATTAAGCGATGCCGAAGTGGTGCTGAGAATTTTCGAGCATATTGACAATGGCACAACAGATCAGGGTAACCGAAGCTGGAAGGAGCCTGTTGAAAACTATCGTTCGAAACAACGACTTGATGCCGAACTCAAAATACTGCAAAGCCGAACCATTGCTTTGTGCCCTTCGAGCGCCCTTGCCAAACCAAGTAAATATTGCTCTTTACCAAAGCAGTTATCTGGAAGTTCGCCTTCTAGCAATTCCGCCTAAAGCGCACAAAAATAAAAGCATTGAGAAGTTGATACTACCTCCACCACCTGGAGATCCTGAAACAGCTGGCGTGACTGGTACTGACTCAACTGCCGTTTCGGACTGATTAATGTAAAGGCGGACTGAAACAGTTTTTTGGCTTTGAGAATCTCTAATAACAACGCTAAATTGCAAAACAATCCTTCCAGTTGCCTCATAACTTTGTGCATCAATCTCAGAGATATCAAACTGTTGAGTTGCACCTTCTAAAGTGCCTAAATCTAAATCAACGGTTTCAGTATCATCTAGGTTAATTTGCTGCCATTCATAGGTGAGTATTTCATTCAATGTGCTGGTCGCACCTAAAGATACTGAGATAGTTTCGTTACTTTTAAACTCAAGGTCAAAAATAGGCTCTATGCCTTCAATAGAACTACCAAAATCTGGCAAGCTTTCATTGTTTAGATTAATTCTGACTATGCCGTTAGAAGTAGCAATACCATCATCCAGAGTGACTTCAATCTCGATGTCGAGTCCTCCTGGTTTAGCGATTTCGCTGCTGAGGTCTTCCAATATGTTGGATGCTAAAACAAGGCGTTGCCCTACGATAGAGACATGATTCTCCTGTAACAATGCATTATCCCCAAAATCTGTAACTTGCCAGGATATGCTGTACTGCTCACCTGAAAAATCATCAATAGCTAACTCATATTCCAACTCATCAAAACGGTAAAACATTATCTCGACAAAACTTTCAATTGTTGGAGGATGGTAAGCCTTGTTGATTATCATCACGCGCACTTCATCACTGGTGGTATGTTCCGAGTCACTTACATCAACGCTGAAAGTTAATAAAGTATCCTCTTCTTGTCGTGGCGCCGTAAACGCTAAAGTTTTAGCACCTTCGTCGGAGGTAACTTCGACTAGAGGCCCCGCAGTTTGTAGCCAAGTTACGGTCGTAGACTCAGACTCAGGATCAAAAATATTTGCACTCAATTTACCTTGTTCGCCATCGAATAATGCAAAGTCTGCTTCGGCCGCAGCAAATGGAGGCATATTCTCTACAAACTCCGAGGCAAGATCACCTTCACACAAAATAGAGGCAACTACCCCGTCTTGGTTTATTTCAAATTCTTTTGGATAACACACATCCGTTATCTCCAATACGCCGTATTCATTCACAAGCGATTTAAGCACTGAGTCCATATTTTCTTGCAGTGTTATTTCATCTTCGAATACTGCTCTAGGAGCAGTACACTCATAAGCAATGTCTGAAGATTCACCAAGTAGCTCACATAAAAAACTTCTCCCGGAAGCTAGGTTATAAGCATCTTGAACGACTGCTAAGGAATTTAATGACTGTTTAGCAGAAGGTAACCACTCAGTAATAGGCTCTCGAGACTGCCCTAGGTTAGCAATAGAACTTGTCATATAGACCTGGAAACCAGACACTAGCGAATCAGTTTCTAACCAACTTTGAATTAAACTATTGTAGCCTTCAATGTCATCTTCACGGATCAACTTAAACATGGTTTGGTGCTGGCTAGGATGTTCATCATTTAAATAATTATGAAACATCATGCCAAAGGGATAAACGGCGAACCCGCTCTCAGCCGTCAAGATATCTTCTACAGACATCCAAGAGTTGGCATCAGTTGAGAAATAATGAAGAAGACTACTGCGTTTTAACACACCTTCGTGCTGTGTGGCACCACTAAGGTACTCGGCCAACCCTTCCACTTCCCACAATCTATGTGGGCTATCATGAAATGGATTTTCACCAAATTCACCATGTATTTGGTAGCGGGCTTCCAAGTAGTGCACATACTCATGTCGAAAAAGTTCTTCTAACGTATAAATGCTGTCGTTTGCAGTGCGTTGATAGGTATAGAAAGTTGCATCTTGCTCAATGTAAATCCCACCATTATCGCTGGGAAGGTTAAACAAAAAAGATTGATAATTGCTATATTGCTCTAATGAATGGGCGACAAATATAGTCAAAAACTCAGTATCGTCACCTGGTACAGGTATAGTGTTTTGGGTTTTCCTGAAAAATTGTGCTTTTACTTGTTGAGATGCACTAAACAGCCTCTGAACCACTGACTCATCTAATCCAGTGCGAACCACAAAACGACCATCGTCGAATTTATAGGTATGAGGATATATCTCATTTAATAATGATGGTTTATATTGCTCCTGACAATACTGCTCTTCAATAACTGAACAATTTAACTGAAATTCGTAACCAGAAATGACAGTCATAAACCATTCACTTTTCTCTGGAAAATGCGTTAATGCTTCTTTTGCGAAAGCGATGGCATCATCCTTAATTAAGTCATAACGTAAACCAAAGTTTGATAACCAATACAAAGGAGCATGTGGCAGATAATCAACGATTGCAATGGCTCTTCTATCAAATGACCAACGTTTAGCGCGAACTAGAAACGCCTCATCAGCAGAAATTAACTGTTCAAGATTAGAACTTTCATCAGGGCGACTAAAAACATCATAAATATTCCAAACGTTTTTTAACCAACCGCTATGCATAGGAAATTGTTCATCAATATCGTCCAACAGCTTAGTGAGTTCGCTAAACATTTCAGCTTGTAGTTGCAAATTATAAATAATACTTAGCCATTCATACATCATACCACCGGTGTGATAGTCAGATGAATCTAACCAACCAGGTGAACCAGTTACAGCTTTTAACGCACTCGCTACACTTTCACGAACTGATGAAACCTTCGAGTCTAATTCATAGTTATCCTTGTCACTCTCAGCCACAACAAAACTTGCGCGCAGTACTTCTAACCATTGATGTATTCCAGACGTTTCTTGAGCATTATAAGTAGCTGATACTTAAACGATTTGTTCAGCCAGTGCCATTAAAAACTCTTGCGTATAGAGACTGCGTGTGAATTCACTGTCTTGCCACATATTGTCGGCAATACAGGTTTTAGACATCAAGGAAATAGCAGTGATTTTTTCGGGTAATGTGCCAGTAGCCACGACTTCTGTTTGGCATGTTGTATCGTTTTCAGAGCTTAATATTGATCTGGCTTGTTTTGCTGGAACTAAAGCAATTTTTTTAGGCTTTTTTACTTTCGAAATGCGTTCAAAATGAGGATACGCAGTTTGATTGTTTCTCTCGTTTACATTAAACGAAGTTCTGGTGTCGGGAGTTGACCATGTTGCTTCCGCCGTAACAGAAACCCCAATCAACAGACAGAAAAAAAATTGTATAACCAATCCCTTCATAACTTCTACTTCTCCATTTTATTCGTATCCATTGGAACCAATGTCCCAATTTTTTGTATTACACAATTAGGTATAAGGAAGTCAATGCACAACAGTTACGAATGACACTTTAGACGAAGTTAGCGAATTATTGCCTATAAAACACACATTTTAAGAGAAGATGACCGAAATTCATAATAACAGGCATCAATAGTATTTAGCGGATTTTTGTTTGTAGGCTCCATTAATAACATTGCCAAGCACCATACTAGGTAGCTTAGAGGGTAATAGGAATAACACTATTCACACTGCTCCATACTCAACAAATAAATTCAATTAGAAAGGTTAACGGGGTGACGTTTACATAACTTACCATCAGGTAGGAAATCCGGCCGGCGGAAAAAAATTTAATCGCGAGCTGCCCCCGACAACTCACTGATAGTTCGAATAAACACATCCAATCAAAACGAATGATATTGGCTAGAGTTACAGATTGACTAAAGTGAATTTTCTTAGACAAAAGTTCAGTTTATTCAGCAACCTAGTGAATCAAGCTTGAGTATTTCTTGTTTGGTTTTTATCGTTTTAAGCGTTAAAGTACCCCATTACTAATATCAAGGTTACACGATGGTCACAAACAAAAAGCCCAAGGTCAGTGCAGCGAATGATTTTGGAGCAAAAGATGTATTCAGCCAAATTCGTCGTTACAGGCTGATTCAGATTTGTGCAGTCACCGCATTTGGGTTAATGGCTATACTTATTTTAGCGAGAAGCTTTACTTTTATAATTTTTACAGCTGGTCTAGCTTTTCTTTTAATAGCGTTAAGTTTTGCTTATAAGCACAAAGTATTGGCCTCAGCATATACTTTAATAGGCTCTATGGCCGCCATGTTATTTGCACTGGCGCTAACAGGTGCAGGTTTGTTTGATTTGGCGATCCTTGGCTACCCTAGTTTACTAGTTTTCGCGGCTATTTTAGGCGGAGTGGGTTTATTTGTATCTGTTCTATTATTTGTAATTACCCTTTGTGTGTCTATTGCTTGGTTAACACTGGGAGGTTTTGTCACTCCCAACATTCCGATGTTAAGTTGGTCACACCTTCTGTTTATTGTGGTTATTTTTGTGGTAACAGGATTCAGTGTCTACATCTTAGTGCATGACATTAAACGCCTGATGCTGTCATTACAGCGTGAAAATGCCAAAGTACAACAAAGCCGAGCCGAAATTCAGCATCTCGCACATCACGATCCTCTCACCAATTTACCAAATAGATTTTATGGTGAAGAACTATTTTCACAATCATTACTGGCCTGTGAGCAGAAACAACAGAAGCTTGCCTTACTGTTTATCGATTTAGATAACTTCAAACCCGTCAACGATGCGTTGGGACACGCTGCAGGGGATATATTACTAGAACAACTCACATCAAGGTTAAGTGAAATTTTAAGACCGAATCAGTATCTTACTCGTTTTGGTGGTGATGAATTTCTGTTACTTGCACCATTTACTGAAGGCCACAATCAGTTAGACAAATTAGCTGAAACCTTAATTCAACAGTGTGCAACCGAATTCAAAATATTACAAAATCAGGTAGTTATTTCTGCCTCAATAGGCATAGCTTGCGCACCAAAAGACGGTACAGGCTTTAAACAACTATGCCGCAGAGCAGACATTGCCATGTATCAAGCCAAACAAGATGGCCGCAACACCTATCACTATTACGATGAGAGTTTAGATAAAACCAGCGAAGATAAATTCAAATTGTTGCAATTATTACGTCCGGCACTAATTGAAGAGCAGTTTAAACTTTATTATCAGCCTATGGTCAATTTGAACAGTGGTGAAATTACTACTGCAGAAGCATTGTTAAGATGGCCACAACCCGATGGCAGCATGATAGGTCCCGACCAATTCATTCCGTTAGCGGAAAGCAGTGGTTTAATAAATGATTTAGGTCGTTGGGTAATCCAACAAGCATGTTTTTATTGTGCTCAGCAGCGGCAAAAAGGGTTTTCAAACCTGCGAGTAGCAGTCAATCTATCCGTCATACAATTCAAAGATGGACAGTTGCAGAACATCGTTGAAAGCGCATTACTTGACGCAAGTTTACCTCCACAAGCGCTGGAATTAGAGTTAACAGAGTCATTGCTTATTGATGAAACGGAGCAAATTCAAAAACAACTAAAATCGCTAAGCTCACTAGGCATCACAATAGCCATTGACGATTTCGGCACGGGTTATTCAAATCTTGGTTATTTACGCAATTTTAACGCCAGCACACTTAAAATAGACCGTTCCTTTATTACTTCGTTAAGTGCGACTGAACATGATGAGCCTCTTGTAGCGGCGATTATTAATATGGCGGCTAGCCTAGGATTGAAAACCGTGGCCGAAGGCATCGAAGATGAAATCACCCTTAAAAAGCTAATGGCACTGGGCTGTAATATTGGACAGGGATATTACTGGTCTAAACCTATACCTGGTGAAGAGTTATCTGAGTTATTGCGTAACCATAAACAACAAAGCCATTCATCTTTGTAAACAGTAAATAAATTTCACTGATTAGTACCTGCTATAAGCACATTACCTATATCAAAAGTAATGTGCCCAATCCTAAAAATGCAACAAAACCAACAATATCAGTGACTGTAGTCAAAATTACCGAACCAGAAAGCGCAGGATCTATATCAAGTTTATCCAGAATAACTGGCACAAATACACCAGCAAAAGCAGCTGCTACGATGTTCAGCAAAATAGCGATAGCAATAACTACACCCAATAGTGGTTCGCCAAACCAGGCTACGGCTACCAAACCAATAACCACAGCCCAGATAATACCATTCAAAGCGCCTACTCTAAGCTCTTTAGCTAAAAGTGCAGCAACGTTTGCAGATGTCACTTGCCTAAGTGCAAGACCGCGAATGATTAGGGTCAACGTTTGACTACCCGCAATTCCGCCCATACTGGCCACTACGGGCATCAATACCGCAAGCGCGACTATTTGCTGTAGCGTGGCCTCAAACATGCCTATAAATGCACTGGCCATAAACGCAGTTAGCAAATTGATCCCCAGCCAAATAGCCCGACCTTTTGCGCTTTTTCGTACAGGTGAAAATAAATCCTCATCTTCATCCATACCAGCACCTGCCATCTGCTGCCTTTCATAATATTCGAGTAAAAGTTCAGACGCTGTTGTTACATCAATTCTGCCAATAAGCTTTTGGCTTTCATCTACTACAGGTAAAGCTCCATAGCCTGATAACTGCACTTCTTTGGAGGCAACTTCGCATTCCTCTGTCGCAGAAATGACTGGAAAGTCTTCAAGCATGATATCAACCAATGGCACATGTTCTGGCAGGCCATATATTTTAGCTATCGGCACGGCTTCTGAAAAATGCCCCGATCGATTAACCAACAAAATAACGTCAGTGTGCCTAGGCATTTCTCTGCGGATGAGTCTTATGCCATCACGCACTTTGGCATTGATCGGCAAAACTAAGAAATCATGAGAAACCCAATGCCCTATTTGATCTTCAAGGTACTCATTCGCTTGCTCAAAGTAACTCTTCTGGATCCTATCCATGGCAGAAAAGGCACGTTCTACCAACTCTTGTGGCAAAGAATCGGTTAATTCGAGTAAGTCTTCAGCTTCGATATCAACAAAAAGCATGTCCCATTGCTCAGGCTGGGTAGCGTTAATGATCACTTCCCGAGGATCACCACGCATTGCTATTAACACATCGAGCTTTTTGTGTTCAGGAATGGTTTGCCAAAGCGCAACCCTTTCATCGATAGGCAATGATTCAAGCAATAGCGCCATTTCAGTTTCATCGGCTTGTGCAATGATCGAAGAAACAGCACTTTTTCCATCACTCAAATCTGAGTGATGAATGACCTCTTCGATCATATCTGATAATGGTTCTGACATAAGAGGTTCCTTTATTTCGCAATTCATCTAAATCATTTGAACGACTATTGACGACGACATCATCAAAAAAGTCACAAAAAAATATAATTTGTGACTTTTGATTTTAACCTCTCGTCTATAAACACTATTGCCAGACTGCTTAATATCAACAAAGGCGCGCTAGCAGTAACCTGGTCAGAGTAATAGAAAAAGTGTTTCCAGCACATAACACTGGCGTATAGACACACTAATTCAATAAGACGAGAGAAAAAGAAAAATGTAAGAACTTGAAATTGGTGGTGTGACTATCAAAAAAGGTGAAACCAAACGCATTGAATTACCTATGCCACCTTTGTATACCGATACCAGAATGTCAATGCCAGTACATGTTCAGCGCGGAAAACGTGATGGCCCAACCATGTTTGTAAGCGGTGCGGTGCATGGTGATGAATTAAACGGCATTGAAATCGTCAATCGTTTACTCAAAAATAAGTCGTTAAAGTCTCTAAAAGGTACCCTTATTGCTGTTCCTATTGTAAATGGTTATGGGGTGTTAAATCAGAGTCGCTACTTACCCGATAGAAGGGATCTTAACCGTAGTTTTCCAGGCAGCGCAAAAGGCTCTATTGCCGGCAGGCTAATGGAATGGTCGCCTCCCTTCCCAAACTAAAAACGTAATGGCAAAGTAGTGAGGCAGTTTCTCATCAACTCAAAGAGGCGTAGGCAATGACTATCACAACTATAGGTATAGAT
>Ga0105350_10000519_pt1 | contig 25700 bp, 30 predicted proteins | sample EN1Hudsemesocosm_FD_83506 | JGI IMG/M metagenome (GOLD analysis project Ga0105350, IMG submission 83506) | Methane-oxidizing microbial communities from mesocosms in the Hudson Canyon - EN1E Hudson Canyon | ecosystem: Environmental > Aquatic > Marine > Cold seeps | place: Hudson Canyon... | reverse complement strand
TGTCGGAGCGATACTGATCATTGGTGCGGCATTCATATTTACGGTTTTAAGGGTATTGCTGCAACGCTGGATGGACCGATAAACTAATCGCTACAATCGCTCCTCCACTAACAATCAAGTGAAATATCAACCGAAAGCATGTTGGCAATTTCATCCAGCTTTTCGCTCAGTTCGTCTAAATCTTGAGATTGTGGCACTTGAATGTCGGCCATCGCTTCAAATAGTGGTTCGGCGGTCATCGGGGCGCTGGTGACTCGGGTGCTCAACTCACAGACGTTAATGTTTCTCGTCGCTAAGGCACTCGACAACTCTTTTAGAATTCCAGGTCGATCGTTGCCGATTAAACTCAGGTTAACGTGTTTAATCTTTTGGCCGTGGGAGTGAACGGTTCCGGGTTGAACCACAACGGTTAAATCATCACCGGATATGTCCGACAGTGCCTGCCGCAATTGCTCTACATTTGAGTTAGAGACTTGTACTTGGGTTATACCGGCAAATTGACCGGCCAGCTGGCTCATGCGGCTTTCCAACCAGTTGCCACCATGTTGAGAAACAATGGCAGTTAATTTTTCCACAAGCCCTGGTTTATCTGCGCCAATAAAAGTAAATACGATGGAAGTGGTCACTGAGAATCTCCATTAATAAATTAGTCTAGTATAGTCTCTTTTTGTTAAGATTAAGATCGCACAATAGACGCAGGCTTTCAATTCGGAAAACGTAGTTGTTTGAGTTTTTGTTTTACAACGCGGCATAAGTGCATAAAAAATAGACACTTAGTTCCGGACGAGTCAGTGAAATCAAAATGCGGTTCAGGTTTGAATCCATGGAGTTTACTCATCGATGAAATTAAATATGGCGGGTGGAGTGTTAATTGACCGACTTTATTGAAATCCCACAGGACCAACTAAATCCGGAAATCAAAAGAGCCGTTATCGAAGACTTCATTACGCGGGAAGGAACTGATTATGGTCACAGGGACTTTACTTTGGATGAAAAGGTTTCCCAAGTTCAACGACAGTTAGACAACGGTGAGATTTATATCGCTTTTGATAATTTGACGGAAACCGTGACGTTAAGCTCGAGAAACTAATGTTGATAGAGGTCTGATTGCAGCAACCGCAAATCCAACTCTCTCATATTGTTTTGGGTATAGATTAGCCAGTCTAAAAGTGTTGCGTGTATAGCGATTAGTTCCTGCGAGGGTAACTCTTTATGTCTGACGGCTTGGCCTGCAATTGTCGATATCGCGACGACTATTTTGCTAACCGCGATTGCATTGAGAGAGATTTCAATATTTTCCACCGACGGTTTTGGAATATTTGCCATGAGCAAATTTTGAATGCCCAGAGCCAGAGATGGGTGGTTTTCGCGCAGCAACTTAAAGCTGTGGTCCAGGGTTTTACATGGAATTAGCGTCGAGACGTTCGAATAAACGTTACTGCTCATCATACTGATACTCCATTGACGAGATCTATGTTTTAATATTTGTTGTGTCTTTAGCTATGATCATTTCGAGGTCCTCCAGGATTTTGTTGTTTTATTCATTTTTTGAGTCGCACTGCTGTTTCGCACCCTTTTCCGGATAGAACGGTTTAAATTATGGATATAGACATAGTTGCTAACGATATTCTCGATACCAGTGGACTATTGTGCCCCGAGCCAGTAATGCTGCTTCACAATAAAATTCGTGATATGGGGCAGGGTGATATCGTCGAGGTTATCGCAACGGACCCTTCGACAACTCGAGATGTGCCTAAGTTTTGCACTTTTCTTAGCCATTCTCTGCTACATCAAGAAGAGCGGGAAAAAACCTATCATTATTTTATTCAAAAATCATAATCACTATTTTTATTGCCTTTAAGCCCACCGTCAAAAATTATCTTGATGGAATGGGCTCTGCAAATTGCATGCCGTGACTAACTTGCATGCGGTCACATAAGCCGCAACCGTGCCAAAATCGTATGTCGTTGCTAAAACTGGTTGCCGTGCTAAAACCGTTCTTGCCTTAGTCAAGGAGTAAAGAAATTGCGTCCAATGCATCTGGATCTTCGTCTTTTATTTGGTTGGCAATGTGATGCTGGAAGAAATAGCGGAAAAAGGGATTTTCTTCAGCTGAGTATAAGCACGGGTCGCCAGGTAATACCGGGGTACCCGTAATTTTCTTTTCGTCAATTAGCATGGCTTGAAGTTTTCCGTCGGCCAACAATTGCCAGCTCAAGACCTCTGTAAGAATAATGTTGGCGCTGCCCGGCGTATAAAGCATGGCATGGGTGCCAATATTGTCGGGAATTTCTTGCAGTACCTCCTCACCGTGTCTCTCATTTTCTGAGAAGAACTGGCTGGCTGTTTCGAGCTCCATAACTTTATACGGTGGAGCCTCAGAAAATGTCTCACCACTAATAAGGTCGAAATAGCTTTCAAAGTGTCCGTAATTCGGATCTTTTAAATTTGTGCAGGGAACCAGTTTGTTGAGCCATGGAATCAGACCTACAACTTCGCCGTTGCGGCGAATTCCCCAACATAGGATCTTCATGGTAAATAGTTTATTATTAGATGTATTGTTGTTGGAGTACAAGATACTTAGGCCATCGTATTCGGGCGACAGTCGAATAAATTGTTCATTCTTTTGTTCCTCGCGTGTTTTTCGCGAGAAGATGTCAATTATTTTATCTTTTTGTCGGCCAGAACTACTGGCCTGCCGACCGCCTAAAGTTGACGTGCCCATACGCAATACCTCATTTCTTCCAATGGCCGACAGAGGCGGAATTGGATAAAGTGAATGACGTGATTAACTCACGCTATTTAGTATTTTGGCAATGTTCATGGAAAAATCATCTTACCTCTTGAGTATAGATAGACCGATCGAATTTGGCTAATTGAGGCAGTAATCTATAGCTTGCCGTCAATTCTAAGTAATTGATTTTATTGATTATCCTATTTACAATTGCTGTAGTTATCGCAGCGTGACAGCGTATGGGAGCCCCATTGCAAGTACATTCAAACTCAATAAATCACTATTTCGCCTACGGGAGTAATATGAACCCCGAAAGGATGAAGGCCAGAGGTATTGGTTTCAAAACGCTATTTGCCGGAACAATGTCCGGGTTTCAATTACGTTTTAATAAGCAAGCTGTGGGGAAAGAAGGTGTCGCTTATGCCAACATTGCCTATCACCCAGCCAGTCGCGTTGAAGGGGTGCTATACGAGCTTAACTGCCCGAAGGATATCGGCTTAATGGATAAATATGAGGGCAACCCCTATCGCTATAGCCGAGACGTTTTTCAATTAAGCTCGTCTAAAGGGACTATTAATGCGTGGGTATATGTGGCAAACAAGGCGATGTTGAAAGACGGGCTGTTACCCGAAAAGCTGTACCTGGATCATCTGCTGGGTGGAAGAGAATGGCATAGCGAAAACTATTACCAATGGTTAGTTAATCATCCTTCGATCGATAACGATTGTAAGGGGGCACCTTCCTCGGTGAATGGCTTAATTTATAATGTCTGAGACAAATCCTGTGCTAGTTCAAAACGCCGTAGCAAGGTCAAGGCAATTGCAACCCAAAATATCATCCCGGCATTGCGTCGACGAACTTATTACTGTTTTCAATTCGACTTTTTCCGAGTCAGAAAACACCGTTCTGGAAAAAGGTGATGGTGAGCCCATCTATTTGCCATCGACAGATAGTTGTAATGTCAACCGAGTCGTTTTCGCTCATGGTTTTTTCTCCAGCGCTCTTCATGAAATTGCCCATTGGTGTGTTGCTGGGCCGGCCCGTCGTCAGTTAGTCGACTATGGCTATTGGTATGCGCCCGATGGGAGAAATGCTGAGCAGCAACAAGAGTTTGAAGCTGTCGAAGTGTTGCCTCAGGCTATGGAATGGATTTTTGCAAAAGCATGCGAGAAAAGGTTTTCCGTTAGTGTCGATAATTTAAGTGGAATAGACACCGATCCGCTTCCGTTCAAAACAGCGGTACATGAACAAGTTATGCGTTTTTGCCATGCGGGCTTAACAGGCAGAGCTTCGTTGTTTCATCGGAAGCTATGTTACTTCTATAAAACGCCATCGGTTTTGTCCGCCGATCATTTTTCGATTTCCAGTTTATCAATGTAGAAAATATGCTGGCAAGTCCGTCCTTAGAAATTCCCGCCGCTGAATATACCTAGCGAGTTGCATAGATCTTTTCAGCTTTTTGATAAAGACAAAGGCCTATTGGTCGACATTAAGAAAGTGAGGTTCAGGTGATTTTTTGTTTAGGTTAGGTTTAATTGTAAATCCGCTCGCTGGAATTGGCGGCCCTTTGGGGTTAAAAGGTAGCGACGGCCAGACGACTATTCGCAAAGCTATGGCCCGTGGTGGTGTTTCACATGCTCCAGAGCGCGCGAGAGCCGCTTTAGATGTTATCGAGCCACTGAAAGAGCGTATAGAAATCGTCTGCTTCGCTGGTGATATGGGCGGAAATATTGTTAGTGCGTTAGGTTTCATGGCACAAGTGATTGGGCTGTCCAATGACGAAAGTAGTGCAGAAGACACCATTAGAGCTGCAAAAGCCATCCAGTCTTTCGGCGTTGATCTACTGGTATTTGCCGGCGGGGATGGTACTGCAAGAGATATATTTCAAGCGATTGGAAGTGAATTTCCGGTACTGGGTATTCCTGCTGGAGTAAAGATGCATTCGGGAGTGTACGCGGTATCACCACAGGCCGCAGGTGAAATCGTACGTCGTTTAGTCGGCGGAAAACTGGTGGATATAGGTCTGGCCGAAGTGAGAGACATTGACGAACAGGCATTTCGCGAAGGCGTGGTCAAAGCGAGGTATTACGGAGAATTACTGGTTCCTCGCGAGGGGCACTTTCTTCAGCAGGTAAAGTCTTCTGGACGAGAGGTCGAAGAGTTAGTTTTACAAGATATTGCCGCTGATGTCGTCGAGACGATGGAAGGGGATTGCCTTTATTTAATTGGTCCGGGTACAACGACCAGAGCGATAATGGAAGACTTAGGGATAGCAAATAGTTTGTTAGGAGTAGACGCGATACTGGACAATCGATTACTGGGTCAGGATTTAGCCGAAAAAGACATTCTCAAGTTATTAGGTAATCATGATGGCCCAGTCAAAATAATTATTACGATGATAGGAGGTCAGGGCCATATTGTCGGACGCGGCAATCAACAATTGAGTCCGGATATCTTAAGAAAGGTCGGTATGGAAAATATTATGATCATTGCGACAAAGACCAAAATAACGGAACTGGAAGGGAGGCCTTTACTCGTAGACAGCAATGATCCGGTACTAGACAAAGAATTTTCCGGCTACAGAAAGATCATTACTGGCTATCACGACGCAATTATGTATCCCGTTGGGCTCGAATCTGTTGACGGATTATTAGATGAGACTAATTAATGAATAGTTTAGGTCCGGTTCTTTTAGCTGTATCACAAGGTTTTTCATCGATTAAAGGTGGAGATGCTTGTCGGCTCTTTCACGGACGAGGGCAGACCTATGAAGGTTTAGGGTATCTTAATGTCGATTGGTTTAGTCCGGTCTTGTTGGTGACATTATATAGCGAGGTCAGCCCCGCCGATTGGCAAGGCTTCGTAGCGGAGTTGGAACGTTTGAGTCCCAGTGCCGTTGCATGTTGTATCGTCCAATTCCGGTATAAACGTGGTGCGCCTATTGAGATCCTTTGGGGTGATTTACCCGATATTAATGTCGCATTGGAGCAGGGATTGCGTTTTGGCCTCTCTTTCGGCCAGAAACAAAACATCGGTTTTTTTCTGGATATGGCTCCGGGTCGCGAATGGTTGAAGCGGCGCGCGACCGGTTTGCGTATTCTGAATTTGTTTGCATACACCTGTTCTTTCTCGGTTGCAGCAATAGAAGGCGGTGCTAAAACCGTAATGAATGTGGATATGAGTAAAGCTGCCCTAAATGTAGGAAAGGAAAACCACAAACTCAATGATCAGGAGCACCGATTGAGGAGGGACGTGCAGTTTTTGTCCTATGATATTTTTCGGTCCTGGAAAAAAATAGTCAATAGTGGCCCTTATGATATTATTGTAATTGATCCGCCGTCGCGGCAAAAAGGTAGTTTTATGGCGGACAAAGATTATGCAAGAGTGCTGAGGCGTGTGCCGTCCTTGTTGGTTGAAGGAGGGGATATGTTAGCTTGTTTAAACGCCCCTGATTTAACTGCGGGCTTTCTCACTGAAATAATAGAATGTGAGTTACCTAACGCTGTATTCATTGAGCGATTGCAAAACCGTGGCGATCTGCCTGAAGTTGATAGCCAGAGAAATCTAAAAATGTTGCATTATCGAGTCTAACTGACTATCTGACCGTTGGCTTGAGGGTGGCTATGCTCAGGGCGGCTGCGTTTCGGGCGACGATGTTCAGAGCGGCTATGTTCCGAGCGGCCATGCACAAAGCGACAGTTCTCCAGGCAACTATTTTAAAAGCGGCTATATCCCGTTCGATAGTTGATAATGGACGCATTGTCTTATCATAATGGATGAGCCACTTTTAACAGCATTACGTAGCTGGGCAATATTGCTTCTCGAATGTTCCATGATGGATGGCGGAATGTCGTCGTCGTGGCTCTCCTCTCCCATTTCTAGAGTCGAACGAGATGATAATAAGATAAAACCTTTTTCGGATAAAACCGCTTGATCGATGGCCTCTTGTTTAAGGGTGTCGTCATACCGAAGATAATCGTGTTCGCCTAGCCAGATCATTGTGCCGAATCCCGATAAAAAACGGTCGCTGTGTAAACCAAAATCGTCGGGATTGTCCTCCCCGCAAATATCTTCAACGTAGAGAATCGTTTTACGTGGGAAGGTTAAATAAAGGCGCAAAAATATCCTGGCAACGTCTCTATAAAAATCGTCTATATGAATATCGCTCATGGTTATCTCATCGTTGCTCGATTGTCAGCTGGTTGTAGAACCTAGATCTTCGGGACGGGACGTTACAGCCGTTCCAAAAACGCGCCAAATCGCTCAATAGCGTGGCTTAAATCGTCTTTCCTGGGCAGAAATACCACGCGAACGTGGTCGTGTTTATGCCAGTTAAACCCTGTTCCCTGCACGAGTAGTATTTTTTCCTGAAGCAAAAAATCCAAAACTAATTTCTCGTCATCCTCGATGGGATACATTTTTTGATCTATTTTGGGAAACAAATAGATCGCGCCTTTGGGTTTTGTACAGCTGATTCCCGGGATGTCATTCAACAGCTTATGAGCAAGATCTCTTTGCTCTGCTAATCGGCCTCCAGGTAGCACCAGGTCGTTAATACTCTGATAGCCGCCCAGGCAGGTTTGAATAGCATGTTGAGAGGGCACGTTTGCACACAAGCGCATGGAAGAGAGGATTTCTAATCCTTCAATGTAGCTTTTAGAGCGGTGTTTAGCTCCTGTTATAAGCATCCAGCCGCTGCGAAAGCCCGCTAGTCGGTAGGCTTTTGAAAGGCCGTTAAAAGTCAGACAAATCGTGTCATTGACCAGGGAGCTTAAGGGGATGTGTACGGCTCCGTCATATAAAATTTTGTCGTAAATTTCATCGGCGAGAACGACCAATGAGTGCTCTTCCGCTAAGGCGACGATTTGCAGTAGCAAGTCACGGCTGTATACAGCTCCCGTCGGATTGTTAGGGTTGATAACGACGATCGCTTTTGTATTAGACGTTATCTTCGCCCGTATATCCTCGATATCGGGAAACCATTCGGACTCTTCGTCGCAAATATAGTGGACGGGTTTACCGCCTGCCAGCGAAACCGATGCGGTCCACAGCGGATAATCCGGCGCAGGAATTAATACCTCATCGCCGTTGTTTAGTAGTCCCTGCATTGACATGGTAATGAGTTCGCTGGCGCCGTTGCCAAGAAAAATGTCATCTATATCGATACTGAGAATGCCTTGCTGTTGGTAGTGTTGCATGACAGCTTTGCGCGCGGAGTACAGTCCCTTGGATTCGCAATAGCCCTGGGCCGTGGGCAGTAATCGAATAACGTCCTGAATGATTTCATCGGGAGCATCAAACCCAAACGGCGCGGGATTGCCAATATTGAGTTTCAGAATTCGGTGACCTTCTTCTTCGAGTCGGTGCGCTTCAGATAAAACGGGGCCTCTTATCTCGTAACAGACGTCGGCTAATTTTTGAGATTGTATAAACTGTGATTTCGTCACAGGGTTTTCCTTAGGTAGTCGGTACTTTTATGCTGATCGCCTAAAACGTCAGCGGCGTGCTCTGCCGGAAATGCGACACAAGTATTTCATAGAAATGTCAGAAGGGGAGTATGCTATGAGGCACAATTATTTTCAATAATGATCGCTGCGAGGCAACGACTGGGGGCGGTTATTTCGTTCCGGATAAGAGGAAATTGGCCGTATTAGAGTAAATTATGTTTTTGCTATCTCAGCAGCCAGATTTGATCGAAACTGTAGGGATTAGTCATAAATCGCGTTCTTTTTCCAGGTGTCGTCAGGTTTGTTAATATCCTCCCATTCTTCATCGCTCTTAGCTTTACGTTCTTTAACTGCGTCATCCGTCGACACATTTAAGGCAGTAATATCAGCTATTTGCTTTTGGTAGGCAGCGATTTTCTCATTATAAATTCCATTTATGTTTTCTTTTGATAGTTTGTCTATTGCCATTTTCAAATTGTGGAGCGCTAATGAAAATTTGCCCGATTTCATTGCCTCGTTAATGGCCTGATTGAGAGAGTCGGTTGTCGTTTGCAGCATTAATTTTTTAATTTGTGCCGCATAGACCTGGCTATCCTGATTAGTGATTCTTTTCGTGGAGGTCAGTTTGGCTATGAAGTTGTAAAGGTGTTTGAGTAATTTTTGTATTTCAACGATTTGTTGCTTATCGGTTAAAGTAACCGTGCGGTCAGTCGGTGTTTGATTAGCTAGCTGAACAATTTTTTGTTCAAGCTGCTTCGAATTAATAGCATTTGATTTATCTTTCGGGTTAACCGCTCCCAACTGGTGAAATACTTCTTGTAGGCTTTTGCAGACCAGAATTTGTAAATCGCGGCCTAAAAATCCTTCGGGAAAGTTGTTTAGCATATACTCAAAATTGCGTACTCGAGAGGTGAGAAGACCGAGAAGTCGTTTTTTCTCTTTTTTGTTTTTCTCCATGGATTGCATAGTGAGTGCGATAGCTACCAATAGAAATAGGCTTATGCCAATAATCGCAATGATAAATTCGGTGGACATGGTGCGGCTCGTCTTCGTTGCTGAAATTGTTGTAATATTCTACTTATATAAAAGTAAACGCTAATTCAGTGATATTAACGCAAGCTAATGGTAATAAGTATACACCTTAGTGGAAATTGATGGAGTTTTAGGCATCTCAGGGCGAAAAACCATCACATTGCTTATTTTTTTGAGATTTGGCTTGACCTTTGTCACGAAGCTTTTTATTATGCGCGCCTCTTCAGTTGAGAAGCCGAAGAGCCCATAGCGTCCCCTTCGTCTAGAGGCCTAGGACACCGCCCTTTCACGGCGGTAACAGGGGTTCGAACCCCCTAGGGGACGCCATTTTTACCCTTCGACTTTTGTTGTTGGCTCTGTAACCACTACCAAGTATCTATAATGCGATTTCTGTTGCATATGATTCGGTTATAGGAGTTCGGTAATCTATTGGGCGGGAATAGCTCAGTTGGTAGAGCGCAACCTTGCCAAGGTTGAGGTCGCCAGTTCGAACCTGGTTTCCCGCTCCATTTTATTCCTTCTTTGCTCAATTTCTTTTGAATTTTCTATTCGAAATCAGCCACTATATGGATAGCAGTGCGGATTGAGGCTTCAAAATTTGATTAGTGGAGTTTGAAAACTCTAGCTTTTGCTTCAGCATAGTCTGCGTCTAGTCCCTGCTTTTCGGAATCATAAATCATCTCGTCTATCTCATTGTATAAGTTCATCTCCTCATCGCTCATGAAATGAAGGCAATCGCCGCCGAAATACCAAAACAAATCTCTATGTATCAGTGGCGTTATATGCGAGTAATTGGCAACAACCCTGGCAATTAGGTTTTGTCCGGCGAAAAAATAGTCCTCGTTTGCCTTTGATGTCGTGGCGACAAGCGTTAGAGTTTCGATAAATTCTTTATCAGTCTCGCTGGCGTGCTCAGATGAAAACGGCAGTTGTTTAGCACAATAACTGGCGAGTTCCTTCACGAGTGTTTGATGGTATTCAAATCGACTGATTGATTTTTTCATAAATAGACCTACGACTGTTTTATTGAGCTTGGTATTTTACCAAAGCTACCGCTAGCTGTCAGGGATCTCTTCAAGTCGTAGCGATATGAACTGATTTGGATCGATCGACAGACCTCTCGCGATGGATTCCGCAAGTTAAACCTGCCGTGCTACTATGGCTTCAGAATTCATGTACTGGGAACGTACGTACCGCGAATATATGTATGGGAAATATATGTATCGCGAATTTGTCAGCGCTGTTGTTCGTTCGGCATTTAAATCCCCCAGACATTAGTAACGAAGACAGGCCAATTCCCCCTATTCAGGAATCTTTATGACCATTGCTTTATCAATAAAACAACTCAGTAAAGTGTACGGGAACCAGTTTGAAGCGCTTAAAGGTATCGACCTTGACGTCTCGGAAGGAGATTTTTTTGCGCTTCTAGGGCCTAATGGCGCCGGTAAATCCACAACAATAGGCATAATCAGCTCTTTGGTGAACAAAACGGGTGGCACCGTTGAGGTGTTTGGTCACGATATTGATCAGGATTTCTCCGCCGCCAAAAAAGAAATCGGGATTGTGCCTCAAGAGTTTAATTTTTCGAATTTTGAAAAACTGTTTGATATTGTGATTAACCAGGCTGGCTACTACGGCCTACCGAGAAGCCTGGCGGCAACGCGAGCAGAAAAATATTTGAAAGCTCTCGGTATATGGGACAAACGTAACGAACCGGCGCGAGAGCTGTCGGGTGGTATGAAACGTCGATTAATGATAGCTCGCGCCTTAGTCCATGAACCTCGCTTGTTAATCCTGGACGAGCCGACGGCAGGGGTTGATATTGAAATGCGCCGTTCAATGTGGACCTTTTTGAAAGATCTCAACGAGCAGGGCACTACCATCATATTGACCACTCATTATTTGGAAGAGGCGGAGAGTTTGTGTCGAAATATTGCGATTATCGATCATGGGAAAATAGTTAAACATAGCAGCATGAGAGAACTGCTGTCTCAGTTACACAGGGAGATATTTCTACTTGATATTGATCAGGAATTAGCGGTAGCGCCTGAGCTAGAGAATTTTCCCTGCTCTTTGCAAGATAGCCATACGTTAATGGCCGAGGTCGATAAGGAGCAAAATATTAACGAGCTATTTTCACAGCTATCGGCGCTGGGAATCACCATTAAAAGTATGCGAAACAAATCGAACCGGCTCGAAGAGCTCTTCGTTAGTTTGATAAATTCCAATGCAGCGTGATTATCAACAGCATTGAAAAAGAAAATAACTATGGATAACACATGACCGCTCAAGAACAATTCATTGCTTTCTTAACGATCACTCGTAAAGAGATAAAACGTTTTTTACGTATTTGGTTGCAAACCCTGGTTCCTCCGGTCATTACCATTACTTTGTATTTTGTTATTTTTGGAAACTTGATAGGTAAGCGAATTGGCTTGATGTCGGGGGTGAGTTACATGGAGTTTGTTGTGCCAGGCCTCATTATGATGGCGGTTATAACAAGTTCGTATACTAATGTTGTTTCTTCTTTTTTTGGCGCCAAGTTTCAACGCTTCGTCGAAGAAATTTTAGTTTCTCCTACCCCAAATTACATCATTGTCCTTGGATTTGCGATGGGTGGAGTCGCTAGAGGTATGATTGTTGGTATCATCGTCACGGTAGTGGCCCTATTTTTTACGGACATTCATATTCACAATTTACCCGTAACCGTGGTTATTGTTGTGATGACATCGGTGCTTTTTTCTTTGGCAGGATTGATAAATGCCATTTATGCCAATTCCTTTGATGATATTTCTATTGTTCCAACATTTCTTCTGACGCCTTTGATCTACCTGGGTGGCGTGTTTTATTCGATTGATTTATTGCCAGAATTTTGGGGTTCGGTGTCGAAGGCTAACCCCATCCTGTACATTGTAAATGCTTTTCGGTACGGTGTTTTGGGGATATCGGACATTAATGTTCAGTGGGCATTTCTTATGATTGGTGGCTTTACTGTTGCAGCTTATGCTTATTGCCTGAATTTACTTAATTCAGGTAAGCGTCTGCGCATGTAAAATATCCGAGGAGCGCATATGTTAGTTGATGGAACGAATGAATCGCCTTTAGGCAAAGAAACCAGTTATATCGAAAAATATTCAAGGGAAATACTGTGCCCTATCGAACGCCAGCCTTCCCGCGAAAGTTTGGGCATCGATTCCGAGGAGCTACCGTTTACCGGTGAGGATATTTGGAATGCTTATGAACTGTCATGGCTAAATCAGAAAGGAAAGCCGGAAGTTGCCTGCGCGGAGTTTCGTATCCCCTGTGAGTCGAGGGCTATTATCGAGTCAAAGTCCTTTAAGTTATATTTAAACTCGCTCAATCATACTAAATTTGCCAGTACTGACTTGTTGGTAAAAACTTTGCGAGACGATTTGTCATGGTGCGTGGGGCTCCCTGTCGTTGTTAACCTAATGCATGTGGAACATGGATTGAGTACTGAAAGTGAATTACTTACCGGCACCTGTCTCGATCAGCTTGATGTTGAAATCGACGAGTATTCACCGGATGGCAATTTATTGATTCAGGATGAGCAAATCGTTAATGAGCAAGTCTATAGCCATTTGCTGCGCTCCTTGTGCCCGGTGACAAGCCAGCCCGATTGGGGGACGATTATCATTGAATACACCGGTAAAAGGATCAAGCAAGAAGGGTTGTTGAAATACCTCATTGGTTTTCGCCAGCATCAAGAGTTTCACGAACAATGCGTAGAGCGAATTTATCGCGACATAAGTGCCAGTTGTAAACCGGAAAGATTGTCGGTGTACGCTAGGTATGTCAGGCGCGGAGGCTTGGATATCAACCCATATCGATCTTCTGACGAGGTAAAATGCCGTAATATCAGGCTAAATCGTCAATAATAGAAAAATATTAGCTTTTATCTTGATATTTTATAGCCAAGTTGCCGGCTCTGTACCATAATTCGAGAAAAAAGAATTCTTATTGTTTCATAGGCTTAGCCGCTTTTCTTAGGGTAAATAATTAGAAGCCAGCCCCTGTGAGATTGGAATGTAAATTAACAGGCCCGGAAATTTTTCATGACAGATTCTCCAATCATTCTCTACTCATTAGCCGAAATTGCATTTTTGCTATTGGTGATTACTGTTTTCCTGATTTTTAATATCAGGAAACTGAAGGCGATCATTCGCCAATTGGAAAGTAAGACTGAAAAAATGCGGAAGGCTATCTCCAAAGCGAAAAAGGAAACAAAGAAAGCCCTTAAAGCGCTAGCAGATAAAAACAAAATTAAGCCCAAGGAGTTCATCGACTATCTAGACGAAGAAATTGAAGGGACCCGAGACTTTCACCAAACGCTTAACCCCGACCGTGACATTGTTTTGGATATCGCGCCAGACGCATCGTTGGAGCGTCAGGCGACCTCTTTGCGACACGCACTGCTGATTGCTGAGAAAGAAGCTCGATACGCTGGAGAAGATGACACGTCTAACTGGGATGTACTGCAGTCGAAATTTCAGCAGATCATACAGTTTTATATTAGTGCAGCTCCGGAACCCACTCCTGAGCCCGTTGATCTCGAATTGGAAATAGAAGAACAAAGCGCTCCCGACAATTCAGAAGAAATAGCCGACTACAAAAAACGTATTGAAAATCTCGAACGATTTAAAAAGCTATTTTTTGAAATGGAAGATAAGTGGGAAAAATCGAAAAAAGAGGCCGATGATTATTACCAACAATTACTGGCCATGGGCAAGGATATAGGCGCTGGGGATGATTTCGATTCTTTGCTGAATAAATACGCTGGCGCCTTTGATGAAGTTGGCAATTTGATTGTGGCAGGAGTAGACGGTGAGGCGACTGATCGGTCACTGGGCGGTGATGGTGTTGAAGGCTCTCCAATACCACCCGGCGAAGCAGGAAAACTAGTATTTGCCAATCGAGAAGAAATGGAACGGCTTCGTAACATGGCTGTCGATCAATATAAAATTATTGAGGAATTAAAGAAAAAATTAGTCCTAGCAGACTCCTCTGAAGAAAAAGCACAGGTTCTAGCTGAAATGACGAGCCAAATGGAGCGACAGGAGCGATTCCTGAAAGAGGCCGAGTCCTGCACTCAATTGATAGAAGATGAATTGAATCGAGCGTTGCAAGAAAATCAGGAACTACGTGATAATGCGGAAAAGAGCGGTGGTGCGGCGAATAGCGAAGACTACAAGCGAATGGAAACTATGGTGCAAGACTTTACCAGTGAAAGCCGAGAAATGCTGGGTACCATTGCGGCCCTGGAAGACGAGAACGTTTCACTGAAAAAGGAGCTTGAATCCATTGATTTTGGTTCAGGCGGCGGCACCGATGGCCCAGATACGGGCGAGCTGCAGGGGAAACTGGACGAAATGCAGCAGGAGTTTCTGAATTTGCAAACGCAGCATATTGAATTGGAAGAGCGTTATCTGGAATTGAAAATGAAGTAAAATCAGATGCCGAAACCCCCGTGAAAAGATTGACGCAAGCGATAGTGACATTCACATAGCTACATTTAGATAACGACACTCACATAACGACGCTCACATAGCGGCATTCAAATAGCTACATTGACTGACTCTTTTTGGTGGCAGACGCACCCCAGAATAATTCCTTTTGTTTCATTATCGACGGTAAAATTATCTTAAAGTGGAGTAATGAAGAGAGTCCGGTCTCGCTGATATAACCTATGGTTCTGACCGCGTAGCGTGGAGTGAACTCGCTCAGAATTTATTCTGCATAGTGACGTAATGACCACATCATTGCAGGCCGTGCATAAAAGCCTATCTATCATTTCTGATGTTTAAGCTATGATAAATCCCGAATCGACTTAATCTCTGTTTCCTCGATACCGAGGGATTCGAGAAATTTCTGGTGCTCTTCGGGTTCCATGGATTCAAATTTAATGTGCCAGTTTCGCATATCTTTTTCATCGAAACCGGCTGCTTGCATAATTTCAACCCAGCGTTTTTTGCTGACCATTTTTTCCTCCAGTAATGTTGGTTCCTGCAGCAAAGTAACAATCGCTTTTTGCTGCTTGCGCAGTTTAGTTATTTCCTGCTCCAGCACATTGAATTGATCGTTTAAAATTTGGGCTTGAGATTTGCTATCCGGTTGAGTCACTAAGCTATAGATACTCGCGACGGAAACGCCATAGGAGCGATAAGCGACGATAGACTCCAGCTGCAAAAATTCTTTGTCACCATACCATCTATAGCCGTTGTCTGATCGAAAGGCGGGCATTAGAAGACCTTCGCGCTCGTAATAGAGAAGAGTCGCTCTTGAAATATTAAACTTTTTGGCTAGCTGAGTAACCGTGAGCATTGTTAGTACCTCATGTTTCCAGAGGTTCGCGTCGACGATAAGTCACTAGAAAGATCAACACAAATGATACCCATTGCTAGAACTTTTTCCTCGTTGCTGTGGCGTGCATATTGATTAAATTTACAGGTCTGGAGGTTGAAGGGTAGAGAACTATTGAGGTTATTTCAACGACAGGGCTTTTGCGATTCCCTGCGTTTTGAAGTCTGTGCAAAGAAAGCAATTTCCGCCCATTATTCTTCCATGAATACTTAGAAGAATTTCTATGGGCTTAATCATATACCAATCAAAACCAGAGTTTTGACCGGGCCGCTAATCAGCTAAGGCTTTTAACATTCGTTTCAGGGCGAAGTGTTTGTAGCTGATGAGTAACAAATCGTTTATCTCTTGCCAGTTTTGTTTTTGGTTAAGCCGTAAATCTATCCATCCATTGTGGCCAACATAGGGCGGGATACTGAATCGATCGTCGAAGGTAGTCAACGCGGCTTGCCGATCGGTCCCGACCCATAATTGTAATTGCGGCTTGCCGTCGCGTAAATGCAAACAACAAAAGGACTTTTTTCCGGCGCGAACGCAGGGATTGCCAAATTGGCTGTCCATCGTCGTTTCGGGAAACGTCAGACCAATCTTTTTTATTTTACTCAATAGAGCAAGATTAGTTTTTGTTCGCAAGGGATTGATTTGCTCGGCCGTCATTTCATCGGGAATCGTCGTTATTTTGATGGGCTGAAGTGTCTTGCTTAATGCTGCAGGAGCCACACGCCGGTAGGTATCAACCGTTAGTTCACCGACGCGGTCCCACGCTAGGCCTTTGTTTAATTCGATGCCTACCCAGCCCTGTGGGCCTGAATAGGGAGGAACAAAGAAAATAGCAGGTGCAGACTCAACGAGCATGGTTTGCATGTCCTTGCCGATGTTGAGTAATAGTGCAACTTTTTCATCGCCGTGATGATTGACTGAAAAAGTGGCAAAAGCTTTACCCGCTGCTTTGTACGTTGGGAATGAGTGCGAGATGACTTCTTCAGTCTCGGGTAAGCCAAGACATATGTCGCGAATTGTTTCGTAGACCGTAGCCATTCGTTCACTCCGTAAAACCATCTGTCGTTAAAGTGCGGTCTGCCGCTAAAAATGCCGTCTCCGATTAATGCGCTGTCTGCTATAAAAGCTCTGTTGCGAATAAAACATTGTCGGCGAATGAAGAGACGCTTGCGACGAGTCTATCCAAATAGTTGCGAGGCAATCATGATAAGGCCGGCCCACGCAATTGCGAAGAATAGGGGACGTACCAGTGGCCAACCTGCCAAGTAAATGATCCCGTGGCCAAGCCTGCCGAAGACAAACAACTGCGCGCCGAGAACAGTCATATCATTCGTTATACCAGCCAAGTGGGCGACCAGTACCAAAGGCGCAAATAGTAATAAGTTTTCCATCATGTTGGCGCGGAGGCGCGTGGCGCGAGCGTGGAATACCCTCGGTTCAGGTAGTCCGTCTCTTGAACCCGCTTGTGTCACTAGGCCGTTTGAAATAACCCCGGCGGTCGCCTGAATTATTAGAGAGAGCATTAGCAGGCCAACGCCCATTACCAGCATAGTCAATTCAGTTGTCATAGCGTTTAGTCCCATTGTTATTGTTAAAGTTGAAGTTAATGTTATCGTTATTTCGATTAAGAATAGCTTTTTGGAAAACCTGTGGTCAGCGTTTTTGACTCGATTGAGTGTAAATCATTTTCCCAGTTAGCGCAGTATTTCGCGAAGCTGCGGTCGAATTTTTACGTGTCGCTTATGAATATGCGAGGCAGTAACGGTGTACGCAGGCATTACCTGTAGAGATTGCCCGTAGAAATTATCCGCATTCATAGAATTTGCTCGTAAACATTACCCGCTGTCATGAGATTTGATACGAAGAAAAAAGTAGAATGTCAGTGGCTTTTCTAAAAATGGAAATGTTGCGTCTGCACTCGCCACGGTTGTTAATGTTTGTTAACTACCCATTGTTAAGGTTGGCTTTTTCCAATTTATTGATCACCAAGGCAATTCGTTTGACCGCCTCTGGTATCGCGTTTTCGTCGAGAGAGGCGTAACCCATTATCAATTCAATATTGTCTGGCGGGTTTTGGTAATACGGCTGGGAGGAATACACGCCCACGTCTACATCGCGACATTCTTGAAGCATTTGTTCCGTAAGCGATCCCGGTAGTGTTAGTACTCTTAGCAAAACATGTATACCCGCTTGCGTGCCGACTGATACGGCGCGATGTCCCAATTGATTTTCAACTTCTGCCAATAATACCGCTCGACGGCGAGCGTGCCGTTTCCTAATGCGATGGATATGTCGGGCTAAATGCCCCTCCGAAATGAAGTCGGCAAGAGCAAGCTGTTCCAGCATTGAGCAGCCTCGATCTGAAATTGATTTCACGGCTTGAAACGACGAAACCCAGCTTGGTGGGACGACGAGCCAGCCGAGCCTTAAAGAGGGAAATAGTATTTTTGACGCGGTGCCGAGATAAAGGACACGGCCTTCGGTATCTAACGATTGCAAGCTGGGAATCGGGCGACTCTCGTAGCGGAATTCTCCGTCGTAGTCATCTTCGAGCACCATTGCATCATTTTTCTCTGCCCAGGCCAAGAGTTTGAGTCTTCGCGTAAGGGGTAAAACACCTCCCGATGGAAACTGGTGTGATGGTGTGCAGCAAACAAGACGGCTGTTTCCGATTTTTTCTAGTTGGTCGACGATGAGTCCCTCGTGATCAACAGGTACATAGTGCAGGTCTGCTCCGGCAAACTTCATGCTCGCGACTAAACCTCGATATTGAGGTTCTTCAACCACCACTTTGGAGCCTTTCTTGACCATGAGTCGCGCCGTCAAATCAATCCCCTGTTGCGTTCCCTGCAAAATAATGACTTGCTCGGCTTGGCAAATGACGCCGCGTGCGGAAAATAAATAGGCCGATAATGCTTGTCGAAGTTCAATTGCGCCGCCAGGAGAGGGGTAGGATAACTGCCGTTCGGTAAATGTCCGTGCTCGACGCCCGACGAGTCTCGCCCAGGTTTCTAAAGGTAGGTCGGCAAAGGCCGGTTCACCGTATTTGAAGTTAAACCTCAGGGCACGGTTTACCTGGCTCTGTGGAATTTCGAGGTCGGGAAGATTTAGGTGGCCAAGTGCGGGTTCTTTTGCGGGTACTCGCAAAGGCTCTCGCTTTCGACTCGCAAATCCGTCAATCGGTACTTTGTCGACGACGAAAGTCCCCGCTCCCTGACGGGTAACTGCATAACCTTCGGCGACTAGCTGATCGTAGGCAAACAATATGGTGTTTCGTGACACCGACAGTTCCTTTGCCAAAACCCGTGTAGGCGCTAGTGCTTCACCCGGTTTCAATTGCGCGGTCAAAATAGCCGTTCGCATTGCCCGGTATAGTTGTTGATTGACCGGACCGCTGCCATCTAACAATATTGCGATCATTATGTCCGTCCCGTAGTAAGAAAACCTACTTAAAAATTGGTTCTTTAATAATTTAATTAATTGGCACTATGATGGGTACAGTTAAGCACGGACAATCCTCTCTCGCAATCACAAAATGTCGAGCAGATTTCCCATGAAAAATCAGATATTGAAACAAACCCCCCTTACTAAGCTTAAGCGTGGTCCTCAGCGCGGAGTATTTGAACGATCTAGTATTAATCGTATTCTTGATGCCTCACCTCTGTGTCATTTGGGGCATCAAACCAGTGGAAAAAATGTGGTTATTCCCACTATTCACTGGCGGGTGGGTGATCGTATCTATTGGCACGGTTCGAGAATTAGTCGGGCAATAAAGGAGTCTGAACGACAAAATGTGTGTCTGACTGTCACGCTGCTTGATGGTTTAGTGCTGGCCCGCTCAGCAATTTCTCACTCTGCAAACTACCGATCGGTGATGATATTCGGCACACCCGATATCGTTGACGACGCAGTTGAAAAGACGCAGCTGTTGAAATTAATGATCGACGGCCTATTTCCCGATCGTTGGGATCAGTTAAGGACAATGACCCGTAAAGAGCTGAATGCAACTACGATATTGTCACTGCCCATATCGGAAGCATCTGCGAAAGTGAGAACAGGCGGGCCAGGAGATATTGAGCGCGATGGTGATTTCCCTGTTTGGACAGGCGTGATTCCAGTTTCGCAGACGGTCGGTGGTTCAATCCCCTGTGACGGTTTATTAGCCGGGCTAGATGAACCGGGCTACGTTCGGGAATATACAATCGGCTAAGTGGGTCATCTCGCACCTGTGTTTATCGGACATTAGGCTGTATTTTCATCAGAGCAGCTGATCTGTTTTCTGATCCGGCTTAGGGATACCGGGTTGATGCCGAGATAGGAAGCCACATGGTATTGGGGGATTTCGCTGAGCAGGCTTTTGTGGCTGCGTAGAAATTCCCGATACCGCTCTTCTGCGGACTCTAACAAGAAAGAGGATTCTCTTTCTTCTTTCATAATAAACAGTTTCTCTAAGCCGAGACGATAAAATTTCTCAATATCGTGATGCTGCTCCATTAACTCGCGAAATTCCCGCCATGCGATTTTGATCCCTCTGGCGGGTTTTAGGGTTGTTAAATTAATCCCTGAGGGAAGTTGAGTGACTAGCGCTCGTGTTGATCCAACAATACAAGGGGCAGGTGTAAAAGTTTTATTAGCTTCCTGACCCGCTTGATTGACAACGTAGTGTCTGGTGATTCCGTCATTCAAAAAAAATAAGAACCCGGATACCTCACCTTGCTTTACAAAAGGTTTATCTGGTTCAAAAGTGAACGGAGAGGAGATCTCGCAGATTTTGTCAACGCTGTCAGCCAAGATCCGTTCTGACAGATAGGCCCTAAACTCAGGGAAAAGAAGTTTCATGATCTTAACCTATGTTAATGCCGACTTTAGTCTTGGCTCTTATGCTCATTATTCATATTCAGTCCGAAGTTTAACAAGTATTCCAAGAGGAACGACAATGCGTATATCCGTTTTAATTTTACTATTAGTCTCCGCGAATCTCGCCTGGGCCGCAAGTGAAATCGAAAAACTCACCGACTATGATCTGCAAGCTAACAAGGTGACGACTTATGTCGATCGAGATTTTGGGCATTACACTCGATCGCTGCGGATCATGCGTCGATCCTTTCAAGATGATGTCCCATTCTACCTAGCTGTTCCAAAAACAGAAATGCTAAAAGGCGTGGTATTTTTGCTGCACGGTATAACCAGTACAAAAGATATTTGGTGGCAGAGCGAAGGACCGTATTCAAAGTTATCCGACTACCGGAAAGAATTGTTGGAAGCGGGATATGTACTTATCGTACCTGACGCTCGGTATCACGGGCAGCGAAGTTCCACGGGAAATTTTGAATCTCCAATGAATCTATTGTCCGGCCAACAGTGGACAAAGTTACAGGATCTTCTCGTCGGATCAGTGCGAGACTTTCGCGAGCTTATCGATTATACCAGCGCCGAATTTCCGGATTTGTCCATTGGCGTGCTTGGTATGAGTTTAGGTGCTATGCACGCATTAATATTAGGGTCCGTTGAAACACGATTGGATTTTATTGTTCCCATTTTCCCACCTATTCAAAATGTATCGCCACTGCTTAATTCTGTTCATCCTCATCAGTTAGCGCCAGGAATTTCCCTACCCACGCTGCTCTTGATTAGCGATCAGGACCAGTGGTATCGCTTTGAGGACGGTACGGAACTATATGATCATTTAGCTGCTGAAAATAAGAAGCTGATGGTGTTATCGACTCCACATGAGTTGCTTTATTCTGAATCGACTCAAGTAGTGTCGTGGATTAAGGAGCAGCAGTCTCATCTAACAAGGCAATAAAGCACTGTTCGGCGACCTATGCGAATAGTGTTCGGTGTTTGTTATTTTTGCGTCTGCTCTTTTAGTGAAGAGGAGGCGTAAAAGTTGAAAAGATTACCGCTTAGTATCAACACGCCGCCCAGGATTATTGTCATATCAAATCCTTCTGCGTACAGTATGACACCAAGCAGCGCGATAACCGGTAGGCGGAAAAAATCCAGTGTCATCACCTTGCCAACGTCACTTAGTTGCATCGCACGAGAAAGGCAATAGTGTCCGGTCAGCGCGGTTAGGCCAATTAGGGTTAACCACAGCCACTGAATGCCTGCGGGGTAATGCCAGTCAGAATAAGACAGAATTAACCCAATGGGTAATTGAAAGGCGCACATATAAAATAAAATGGTGACAGGTGCTTCGGTATTGGTAAGAGATTTAGTGATGGTATGGGTTATCGCATAACATATTGCGGCGCCGAGCACGATAAAAGCGGCGGAGTCAAATATTTCAATCCCTGGTTGTACTATTACGACGACTCCGAGCAGCCCAAGGCTTACCGAGAGTAATTTGTTACGCGTTAGTCGTTCGTTCAAAAATACCGCGGCGATAATAGTGACCCATACCGGTACGGTAAATTCCAACGCGAAAACTTCCGCCAGTGGCAGCACACCGATTCCCAATACCCATCCAAATTGGCCGCCAAAATGAAACACATTGCGGATAGCGTGGTGGCTAATGCGCCCCGTTGTAACAAGTTGCGCTTTTCCTAAAAAAACGATGATGAAAGAAATGACGAGCAAGCCAATCACGCTGCGAAAAAATAGAATTTCAAAAACGCTAATAACGCCGGATAGTTCTCTTGCGGCAATCGCCATCAAACAGAAAGAGGCAACCGTTCCCGACATCCAAAGTACGGTTTTCGTTGAGTTATTAATGGGTGTAACTTCCGAGTTTATTCAGTAATTGGCCTATGTATCTACTTTACACTAAATACCACGCTGCGACTGACACTTCGGTTGTAAGGAAGGATTTGGGTGACATTTTACTGCCTTTTTTTAGTTGAATGTCGGCGCACAATGTTTGAGGTGAGTTAAGAAAATACGAATAATGGGACCTTGTGCTACATTTCCTGGTAGGAATAAAAATAAACGACAACATCGTACACTAATGGCAAAACTTATGAATGATGCTTTACGTGTTTGAATCTACAGGTTTGCTGTTTTTATGCTGTGATAGGTCGGGTACCGTATTAATCGGGCCTTTCTCGTGGTAACGATAAAGTTGATTAAATGCTCGACCTAGAACATGCATCGCTATGTGCGCATACGCTAGAGGAGCATGCGCTGAATGGGAAAGGAGTCCATTATGCCGTACAAAATTATTAGAAATAAAACATTACAATTAGTCGAACTTACCTATTACGGAGTCACAACTAACGAAAACATTGAACACGCTACCCCCTAGAGAATCGCCGCGGAACGTGCGGAAGGATTTACTCGCAGTTTGGTGGACACGACTGAAATGATTCTTGAAGCTTCTCTCTTAAAACTGCACGATGTTGCCGATGTTGTTTTTGTGAAGGAAAGGGAAGACCCCAGCAATCGAATCGCCATTATCAGCCCGGCATCCGAACATGATAAGGAAATGGTCGAGTATTTTGCGTCGGTGAGTAGAAATCGCGGATGGAATGTCCGCACCTATTCGAGCCGCGCGGAAGGCATCGGTTGGCTAACTCAAAATTAAGATGTTACAGGCTAACGACCTTTAAATGTTTGACTAAGCCTCAGAAACTGTCCTAACTAAAGCCGTTGGACTGTCCCTGAGCGGGTGGTTGAGCAGTGCTAACGTGGCACCTCCCGAAATGAAGCTTGATGTCCTCTGTTACTTCCCATCCCCACGGAACGCCTCAGCGACTGAGCGGAATTGGCAGCGACCGTTTCGACATCACCTGGTTAAGGATGATAGTAGTGTCGATTTTCGCTACCTGTGGGATATTGGCCAGGCGTTTCTTGATGAAATCCTCATAATCCTTCAAGTCTTGAGTGACAACGTTCAGTAAGTAATCGTATTCGCCGGTAAGTACAAAACAGTCGATGACCGCTTCTAAGCTCTGAATGGCCTCCTCAAACGCAGAGGCCTTTTGGGAGCTGTTGCGTTCCAGTTGTATAAATACAAAAGCTGAAATCCCCAGTCCCAATTGTTCTTTATTGAGTCGTGCGCTATAGCCCTCAATCACGCCCTGATCTTCCAGACGTTTTACCCGCCTTAGGCAGGGAGTGGGCGACAGGTTCACTCGGTCGGCGAGTTCGGCATTACTGATGCGTGCGTCATCTTGTAGAGTCGAAAGTATCAATCGATCAGTCTTGTCGAATTTGTTTGGCATAATATGCTGTTTTTCCCAAATTGGCGGTCGTTTTACTCTGTCATCGACCCAAATTTTAGTCGTTATTGACCAAATCAACTAGCCTAATGTTGATAATATATCGTTTTTTAGCTAAAGAAAGAGCAGTGATCATGACGCCATTGGCACGACAGTTTGACGATTGGATCCGCAATGACTTTAAGGTCATCAATACCGAGCTTGAAGAACTCTATTTCGCACAGGATAACCCGGAAAATATTGAGGGAGTGGGTGACAAGTTCAAACAACAACTGGTATCAACGGGTAGGGACTTAATTATACAGCTGCTCAGTGAGGGAAATACCGACGAGGGTTTCGACAGTGGCTTTGATCTGTTGGGTAATGTCGGATTTTACATGGCAGCCTGTCGTCGACATGAGATTACCGAGCCCTCCAGAGAGACCCGTTCGCCACTGGGAGAAGCCTCCGCATTGGCGATGCAGCTAGGAGCCTCTCTGGGGGTTATCCCGCGCTTTGCCTCCAGCCACCTGGAGACCCACAATCACGCGGTCAACGGCAGCTATAAGAGCTTTACCAGCCTCATTGATGAGCGTGTATTTCTAGACTTCAATACCCGCGGAGTCATGGCTTTTATCCGTGCTTCGGAGGCTCTGCTGCACATTTTGCCATTGGGCGTATCTCACCCGGTGACCTATGATTTATTGAAGAACGCACGGGACGCTTTGCGCGATGTCGTGGGCTATAACTCGCAACTGTTCAATGATTTGGACGTATCGCGTTTTTTCCACTGTGTGCGTCCCTATTACAAACCACACCGTGTAGGGTTGCACGAATACCGGGGGGCCAATGCGGGGGATTTTGCCGGCATAAATGTGATCGATTTGTTGCTGGGCCTATGCCGCGCCGACGATCCCTACTATTCTCAGTTATTGGTGGACAAGTTCTTGTTCATGCGTCCGCAGGATCAGACCGTGCTACGTGACTGCATGCGCCGTGAGAGTTTACTGAGTGGCTTTCTGGACCACGTCGAAACACACTCAGCGGAACCCTGGTTTCAGAAAAACCTGGAGATGTTTCTGCAGGTCTGCGATGCTCACGGCAAAACGGCCCTGCAACACCACGAGCAACTGGTGCAGAAATTTATTGAAGCACCGGTAGCTGATGAGGGTCTCGAGGCACGCCCCGATTTGACGGCCAGTGGGCCGCCGCTTCCCGTGCTCATCAAGGGGCTGCGCAAGCTCTGTGATCTACGCTCGGCGGCCGAGCGAGATGATATTCCCAGTCGTTATCGGGAACTAGCCACGTTACGTCAAAGCTTACAGGCAGTATAAGCGATCGTGTCAATAAGCGGGCAGACAGCGTTTTAGAACGGGAGATTCAGAAATATAAATGACAAAAACAAGCACAGAGAAAGTAACGTCCACAGCTGCGAGAGATTTATTCGTGCCCCACGAGGGCATCTATTTGCTTAGTCATTCGGTTGGGTGCATGCCGCGCTCGACGCGCAGCTGTGTAGATAAAAGCTTTTTTGCGGCCTGGGAGCAAGGCGATCCCGACGCGTGGTCTGGTTGGATGCCTGTTTTCGATGATTTTAGGCAGGCCTTGGCCCGCCTTTTCAATGCATCGGCTGCAGATTTCTGTCCGCAGGTGAACATATCCAGCGGCCTGACCAAGGTCATTCACGCCTTACCAGAACGAGAAGGTAAAAGGGTCATCGTATTATCGGAAAACGATTTTCCATCGACTGGTTTTGTGATTCAGCAAGCTCAGAAAAAGGGCTATGAAATTCGTTGGTTAGCAGCCAACGCCAATCTGTTGTCGCTGGATACCTGGGAGCAGGCTCTAACAGACGATGTACAGTGCGTGCTGATCAGTCATGTTCATTTTAATACCAGTACCCGAACACCCGTTCAGGCGGTCGTCGAACTGGCACGCCAACGGCACATTTTTTCAGTGGTGGATATT